>Ga0134094_1001591_pt1 | contig 21572 bp, 15 predicted proteins | sample 5_1taG_FD_94458 | JGI IMG/M metagenome (GOLD analysis project Ga0134094, IMG submission 94458) | Switchgrass degrading microbial communities from high solid loading bioreactors in New Hampshire, USA - 5_19_20_110_A1 metaG | ecosystem: Engineered > Bioreactor > Semi-continuous > Anaerobic >... | reverse complement strand
GGACTTTGGGCAATACAGGCCCTTAAAGGGAATCTCTTGTCTTCCCTGATTGCGATCGATATCGATGAAGATAAACTAAAGCTTGCAAAAGAATTTGGGGCGGATTTTGCCATCAGCCCTTTAAAAGAAAATGTTGAAGACCGGATAAAGGAAATCACAGACGGACATATGGCTGATTTTGTTATAGACGGAACAGGAAGCCCGGGAACAGTAAATACATCCATCAGGTGCCTGAGGTTTGGAAAAGGAAGACTTGTGCTCATGAGTTCATATGAAGGTGAGGCTTCCTTTGACTATAGGACAGCGATGGAAAGATCTATAGAAGTAAGGGTCGCCCATGGCTTATATTCAAATAATGAAATGGACGATTTGAGGAGAGCGGCTGCGTGCCTCAATAATGGAACCTTCAATATGGAAAAAATCATCAGCCATAAATTCAGGCTGGAGAATATCCAGGAGGCTTTTGAAACATTGGAGAATAAGCCGAAAGGCTTTCTTAAGGGTATAGTTATTCCATGACAAAGGAGAATGTTTATGGACAGGATAAAAGCAGGACTGATAGGCTGTGGCAATATAAGCGGGATATATGCCAAAAACTGCACTGAACGTTTCAATAACATAGAATTGATAGCCTGTGCGGATCTGGTAAGGGATAAGGCCGAAAAATTGGCTCATGAATATAATATTCCCGTTGTATGCACTGTCGACGAGCTTCTGGACATGCCGGAAATTGACCTGGTTCTGAACCTGACTGTTCCGTCGGCTCACTTTGAGATCAGCTACAGGGCACTTGAATCCGGAAAACATGTATATTCAGAGAAACCGCTTGCTATTAACCGGAAGGATGGATTGAAATTATTGAATCTGGCAACAAAAAAAGGGCTTTATTTGGGATGCGCCCCCGATACCTTCATGGGCGGTGCTTTGCAGACAGCGAGAAAGCTGCTGGATGACGGATGGATCGGCCGCCCTGTGGGAGCAACAGCTTTCATGATGGGAGTCGGTCCTGAAACCTGGCATCCTTCCCCTGACTTTTTTTATAAAACAGGAGGGGGTCCGCTGTTCGATATGGGACCGTATTATTTGAACGCTCTTATTAACTTGTCCGGTCCGGTCAAAAGAATAAGCGGCACAGCAAAAATCAGTTTTCCATACAGGGTTATTACCACCGGACAGCGGTGTGGGGAAAAAATTGAATGTGAAGTACCGACACATGTCTCAAGCGTATTGGATTTTAAATCGGATGTTGTTGTTACAATGATCATGACTTTTGATACCTGCGGATCAACGCTTCCCCATATCGAGATATATGGACAGGAAGGTACCCTGAGTTTGCCTGATCCAAACTACTTTGGCGGCAGGATCCAAATAAAGAGGAAAGGAATGGATGAATGGGAAGAGCTGCCGCTGTTATTCGGTTTCACTGACAACAGCAGAGGTATCGGTATCGCGGATATGGCAAACAGTATTAAAACGGGATCCAAGAACAGGGCCAATGGAGAAATGGCGTTTCATGTATTGGATATCATGCAGGGAATATATGATGCCTCCGAAAAAAACAGTTACTACATCCCAATCAGTTCCTGCGTCCGTCCTGAGCCACTCTCCAAGGATTTTGAAAAATCAGTCTGCAAATGCTGATGTATTTCAGGGGGCAGGTTTAATGAAACTCGATAAGAAGAAAAGAATCGGTGTTTTATACAGCGACTGCATAATTTCTGCCGCATGTACTGAAAGTATCGAAAAGGCAGTCAGAATAATCGCGTCACAAAAATATATTGACACAGAACTTGTTGAGATTAATGCTGATTTCCCTTCTTCATTGAAAGTGCTAGATAATAATGGAAGAAATATAGATGTTCTTGTGAATGCTCTTGGCCCATATTATCCGGAAGGAAAACTGCCTGAAATCCTGCAGTATTACAGAAATGGCGGAACTATCCTTAATATCGGGATAAAGCCTTTCAGTGTCCCGTATGAGGTAATAGATGGAACGGTCTGTTTCCATGGCGAATTCAATGGGGCAATTCGTTCTTTTGAGGTATTGGATGAATATGTCCCAACCGGCGCTATGGGAAATAATATGAATTTCGGGCTTATGGATCCGCGGTATGGATTCCTGAAGAGTCTGTATGACAGCGGGGAATTCCCATACATGAAAGAAACATATGGGAATATTATCACCTGGCATATAACAAAAAGGAAGATACAAAATGGCCAGATGAGGTCGGGATTGTTGAAGGACGCCTGGATACCATCTGCGGGTGGACGGATGGTGCGGGAAGGCTTTTGTCAGTACCCGTCACCAGAGTTGAGCATATCAGATACGGTACCCTGGTTTTTATGAATTTTATCCCGGAAAATAGCGATTACTATAACACGGAGCCAGGGATAAAATTGCTGGCAGAAATGATTTATAAAGAACTTCTGCCTCATGCAAATCTTAAAGTCAGTTCGAAATATGCCCGTTACACTGAAAGTGAAACTCCCGAGCTTGACATTTCAGTTAAGTTCAAACATTCCGGCTATGTCAAACCCCATGGTTATAATCTGAAGTGCAGGATATACAATTCCGGCAACAGCCTGATAAACGAATTTGATTTTAAGGATCTCAGTCCTGCCGATGATATATATTCCGTGACTATAAGGCTGGAGGATCTTAAAGAAGATCTGTACAGGGCTGAAACATATATATTCTTTGGTGGCGAATGCATAGATCTGAACACTACCGGGTTCTATAAAATATCTGATCATGCCATCAGCAAAACCCTCCAGCACATAAAGCCCATGGAAGTGGATACGACAAAATCAACAGATTTCTGCGTCGTTGACGGAAAGGTTTTTCCCATTCATGGGACCACATACTTTACGACAGATGTTTTCAGGGACTGTTTTGTTAAAATGAACGCATATCTTTGCGACAAAGAAATGCAGGAAATAAAGAGTACAGGTTTCAATCTGATAAGAACAGGAATATGGCAGAATTTTCTGGATTTCTATGATGATGAGGGCAACATCAGGGAAGTTTCCAAAAGGGCACTTGACGCTTTTTTCTACACAGCTGCCCGCCATAATATCTATGTTCAGTTTGTTCTGGGGGCTTATGTATTTAATCCCTGGAACAGGGAACAGTGTCCCATACATAATCCTGAAGCCAGAAAAAAAACCATTGCCTCCTTTGCTTCGTTCGCCAAAAGGTATGCTCATTGGCCCAATGTTTCTGTAGACGCCATCAATGAGCCATCATATTCAATAGCAGGCAGATGGACTTTGGCAAGGCCTTCGGGGGATTATTACGAACGGCTTAACTGGATTGGGTGGCTCAAGAGAAAATATAACAACAACATTAACCTGCTGAGAGCGACCTGGGGAGTATCCTCCGCAGAAATCCAGTCCTTTGAAGATGTTGATGTTCCGGATATGGCTCAGTTCAGCCGCAATTATGACAGAAAGGATATCTACAGGAACTATCCTTCATTGACGGATTTCTTTAATTTTGCACGGGAGTACTACAGCAAATGGGTTGCTGATATACGGGAAGCAGTCAAAAAGGTAAATCCTGCCATGCTTTTCATGATGGGAAGGGATGAGACGTTGCGCATACCTTCCCAGCAGTATGAAGCCTATAAAGGGAATCTTGATATTGTGAACTGGCATCAATGGCATCAGGATTCAGCGATTTTTGCGGAATATTTTTTGAACAGGGTCAGGGGATTACCTTGCTGCGCGCAGGAAATCGGTGTATATCATTATGATGATATCCGCGGTAATATGCGCCTTACGGAGCGGGACTGCTCGCGCATATTGGAACGGAAAATACTGTATTCTTTTGGAAACTGGGTTCAGTGGCAGTTTAGCAGCGATCCCAACATGTTCGAGAACTGTGAGATTTCCCTTGGCCTTAAACGGCAAGACAAATCTGAACCCCCCCACATGAATATTGTAAGGATATTGTCCTGGGTTGAACAAAAGGCCGCCAAGTATATGGACGGACGAAAAGATGACAAGACAGAAATTCTGACCATACATCCCTCCTCTTTCTATTATTCGGTTGACAGCGGGCTTGCGAGGGAAGCATCCCTGAGTTCGTTGTTTGTATTGCATTATGACCTGAAATTACAATCCGATATGGTACTGGAGCATATTTTTCAGAAGGATAACCGCGTTCAGATCGGAAACCCGAAGCTTATTATAATACCTGCAAGCCAATTATTCTCTGAAAAAGCCTGGCAGTTTGTTCTTGACTGTGTCAAAGCCGGAACCAGTGTCTTGATCTCGGGATGTGCCGATTTTGATGAATACGGAAGAAGAACCAGCCGTTTCAGGGAGCTTGGAATGGAAGCCACTGTTGAGAGTGTTTCGGGCGTGGAGGAACTCAAAGTTGGGAAACGCAGGTTTTATGTGAAATTCAGGAAATGCATGGGATATATGAATCCGAGCAAGGTATTTAACAAATATGTTTTCCCGGGTGAGGCAGGCAACAGTGTCCGGACATTTCATGTGGGAAAAGGTAAAATCATCTGTTGTCCCATTCCTGTGGAATTGGGCGATTGCAGCGAACCTGTCAAAGCTGTATATGAATATGCAGCTTCTGTTGCAGGTGTGAACAGAAATTTCATAGGGACGGGGAAAACGTTTGAGAATTCGAGTTTACTGATTTACCCGGTTTTTTATGAAAACAGTGTTCTCTATACCATAGTCAATGAAGGCAGCGACACGTCGATAGATTTCAGAGACATTGAAACCGGTGCGGAGATACATCTTGCCGTCAAGGGGATGAGAGGAGCCAAAATATGGCTGGACAAAGATGGAAGTTTACTGGGCGCCTACATAAATGACAGGTTGGTCGTAAATGGACGCAGTTTTGTACCAAACGGTGATCTGGGACTGTTCAAGGAGGCCGGGTCATGGAATTACGTTTTGGGTGAAAGGGAAAAACCTGAAATATTGATAGATGGTGTCTTGGTGAACGTTGAGGATATGCCGCTTTATACCGGGCAGATAATATAACTTCTGCCGCAGGACAGATTCAGGATATGAACGGCATCTTTCTGCAATTTACTGAAATCTGGAGGTTATATGGAGAAGATATTATTGGACACTGACATTGGAACAGATATCGATGATGCTGTTTGCCTTGCATATTTGCTTTCTCATCCCGAATGTGAATTGCTGGGAATAACAACTGTCAGCGGTCAATCCAAAAAGAGGGCTATGCTCGCAAGCGTAATATGTGAAGTAGCCGGTAAGGACATACCGATATATCCGGGTACGGAGAAGCCGCTTTTAACAAAACAAAGGCAAGATGATGCCGCCCAGTCAGGAGTGCTGCCAAAGTGGAAACATAAAAAAGAGTTTCCGGAATATGCCGCGATTGATTTCATGCGGAAAACAATAAGGGAAAACCCGGGTGAAATCACCTTGCTGGCTATCGGTCCGCTGACGAATATTGCGCTTCTTTTCTGCGTAGATCCGGAAATACCCAAATTACTGAAAAGCTTAGTGTTAATGTGTGGTTGTTTTACTGACAGGGCTGGAGATATCTGTCGGGTTGAGTGGAACGCCCTATGTGACCCGTATGCGGCTGCAATAGTTTATAATGCAAGGGTTCAGAAGCATCGCTCAATCGGATTGGACGTGACTTCCCGTGTATTTATGGACAAAGACGATGTACATCAGAAATTCACCTCGAAAATTCTAAAGCCTGTATTGGATTTCGCGGGTGTATGGTTCCAGACATCAAAGAACATTGTTTTTCATGACGTGTTGGCGGCTGCATCAATATTTGTGGACGGAAGGGAAATCCAAGGGAACATTATTCCGGTTACAGAACCGGGGAATATTCATGAAATCGTGGTCTTGATGTGAAAACTGCTGAAACGCCTTCCTGCCCCTGAATGTTTCTCTTATGTTCTGAAACAGTTATAAATATTATAGCATTGTCCATAATATAAATAATAAGAGAAACAAGCTGTGGGGTTAATTATGAAGGCGCATGAATACAGCTCCGGTGTAAAGAGACTAAACAGGCCCCATAAAGACTCTTCAAGAAATATAGCGATCATTTTGCTGCTTATCGTTCTTTCCGTTCTTTTATGCCTGATTTACAGGGATAGAATATCTGATTTCATCGAAGGGCTTGCAGATAACCCGGAAGACAGGATCAGGAACATATTCGTTGCCTCGCCGGATACCACTTTGACCATAGATGTCGACGGAAGAAAATATAAGGTCGAAGCGGCTTATGATAATGCCTCAGTTTCAAGGCCCCAGATCAAAGTCGGCAAGAACGCGGTAATCAGGATATTGACTGAGGACCAGCCAGAGGCCATAAATACCGAGCTGTATCTCAATGACGTACGGGTCATTTCAACCAGCAACACCGCCATCCGGGCCGATGAGCTTTGGGGTGACGGAGAATACAAAGCTGTGTGTGAAGTAACCTGGGGAGGAAAAACAGGAACTTTGACATATCCTTTTACCATTGTGGCTGATTTCCCGGCCACCGTTTCAGTTTCGGCATCCGAAACCGATCCGGGGGAACTGGTGGTTATCTGTGTTGAAAATCTAAATGAGGATGAAAAACTTGAAGTTGAAACAGATCTTGATTTCAAACCCAAGATATACAGGTACGGGAACAAAAATATCGTAATGCTGCCTGTAAGCTATTACAACGAACCGGATAAGGTTTACCAGGTTAAACTGACCATGGGCGATGAAGAATATTCCTATGCCCTGAGGCTCAACGACAAGGAATTCATAACCCAGTACATGACCATAGATGCAAAAGTGGCGGCAAGCACCCGCAATGAAAAAAGCGCCGAGGAAATAAAGGAAAAAATCCATCCGTTAAGGCCTGTGTCAGATCCGGAGCCCTACTGGCAGGGCAAGTTCATTATGCCCGTGGAAGGGGGGCGCGTCACTGAGACTGATTTCGGGAAAAAGCGATATGTCAACGATTCCCCCACATCATACCGGCATAACGGCCTTGACATAGGCCATGACAAAGGCACACCCGTAATGGCTTCCAATAACGGCCGGGTGCTTCTGGCTGACTATCTGATCGAGACAGGAAATACCGTAATCATTGAACACGGTTTCGGTCTTAAAACCTGGTATTATCATATGGATGAACTCAGGGTGGAAACCGGGGACTGGGTCAAAAAGGGAGACATAATAGGCACGGTAGGTTCCACCGGCTTTTCAACAGGTCCGCATCTCCATTTCTCCGCTTCAGTAAACGAAGTATACATTAATCCCATGACGCTGATAAATGAAGGAGTGCCACTGCTTTTGCTGGAGTGATAATCAGTTTGTCTCAATTTTAACATTGCCCGGCAGCCTCTTTTACAGTAGAATACATGTAAAGGATAATTGAAAGGATGAGGTTGATGCTTAGTATCCGGAATGTTTCCAAGACCTACTCCAAAGGAAAGGTAAAGGCAGTGGACAACATTTCCCTGGAAGTCAGGCCAGGTGAGATTTTTGGATTCCTGGGCCCCAACGGCGCAGGCAAAACCACAACAATAAAAATGATTACAGGAATACTTCCCATTGACAGCGGAACCATTACCGTAAACGGTTATGATGTCGAAAAGGAACCGATCCAGGCAAAAATGAGCATGGGATATGTTCCGGATAGCCATGATTTGTATGACCGTCTGAAAGGCATTGAATACCTTAATTTCATAGCGGATGTCTACAATGTCCCTGCTGATGAGAGGAAAAAAAGGATTGACAAATACCTTGAGATGTTTGAAATCAAAGATGCGGCAGGGGACCCGATAAAAAGCTATTCCCACGGTATGAAACAAAAGCTCATCATAACAGGCGCGCTTTTGCACCAGCCTCCCCTGTGGATACTGGACGAGCCTTTGACAGGCCTTGACCCGAAATCTTCCCACCTTTTGAAGGAAGAGATGCATCAGCACTGTGCCCGTGGGAATACGGTATTTTTCTCGACCCATATACTGGAGGTTGCTGAAAGGCTGTGCGACCGCGTCGGTATCATCAATAAAGGAAAAATTATAGCTGTGGGAACCATTGAGGAGCTCAGAAAATCCGAAGACGCATCCCTTGAGAGCATTTTCCTCAGCCTCACCGGGGAAGGGGATGTAATACATGCGTAATCTTCTGAGTTTGCTGAAGCTCCAGATCAATTCACAATATGGCATCTCATATGCCGGATATGTAATAAGGAACGACAGGAAGGCACTGCTGAAGGCATGCGGAATAGGTGCCCTTCTTGTCCTCGCGCTGGGGAATTTGCTGTGGGTATATACACGTTTATTAATTAATTTGTTCAATTTCGCATTAACAATGCCAACACCGTCTGCGCCGCGACTGATATTGACACTGGCAGCCATTTCCGCAGGGCTTGTCGTCCTCTTTTTGGGGATATTCTATATTTTAAGTTCGTTGTTTCTGGCAAAGGACACCGAATTTCTCGCGTCACTTCCAATAAACCAGGGGACGGTGTTCATTTCAAAATTCCTGCTGGTATTGCTGGGGGAATATCCCTTCGTATTTTTCCTGATGCTGTCGCCTGTTATTATCTATGGGACAGGAACAAATCAGGGAGTTTTATATTATGTTCTGGCAATAATCTGTGCTCTTTTGCTGCCTCTTCTGCCTCTGGTAATTTCGGCAATTCTGTCCCTGCTGCTTATGAATGTTGTGGCAAGGTCCAGAAGGCGTGACCTTATAACAATTGTGGGAAGCTTGATTCTGGTGGTTGTTTATTATATCGGCCAGAATTATCTGCTCAGCCGGATGCCGGAAAACCGTGAAGAATTTTATTTAACCCTTTTCCAGAGCAGCAATGCCATAGTGGACTTTCTGGGAAGGATATTCCCACCGTCGGTCTGGATTACCAAGGTGCTGACTTCAGGCGGGACAGAGGCTTTTATCAATTTTGTTTACCTTATTTTGTCATCGGCTGTTTTCCTGTTAATAGCATATTACCTCGCATCTTTCATTTACATGAAAGGTGCTGTTGCCCAGCTTGAAATCCAGAGGGGCAACAGAAAAGTCAAACTCTCCTATAAGAGCTCATCCCATGCGATGGCAATTTTCAGGATCGAATGGCTCATATTGCTGAGAACTCCAATCTATGCCCTGAACTCTCTGATCATCATAATCATGGCGCCTCTGGTCATGATGATGCCCATGATGGGCGGGAACTTTGCGAATGATCCAGAACTGCAGGTAATTTACAACATGCTTGGCAGCAGTGAGAACCGGCTGGAAGTCACACTTATACTGGCAGCCATTGTTACAGGCCTGTGTATGATTAACCCTGCTGTTTCTACTACATTTTCACGGGAAGGCAAAAACATCTGGCTTCTGAAAAACATTCCCGTTTCGCCGGAAACACAAGTAAGGGGAAAACTTATGGCCGGCTATTCCATATCCCTGATAGCAGTGATAACGGCTTCCCTGATGGCCATGATTGCATTCAAAATGCATGTGACGACTATTTTGAAGGTGGTTGTTTTAAGTTCCCTGGCATTGATACCGATATGTACCGTGGGACTGATTATAGATCTTTTGCGTCCCAAGCTGAACTGGAGCAATCCCCAGGAAGCGATCAAACAGAACATGAACGCAGTGCTGGCAATGCTTCTGGGATTTGTGTTTATCTTTGTTCTGGGTGTTATTTCATATCTGCTTATTGGAGCCGGTTTGGGCGAATACATGATTTTGGGCATTATAACCGGCCTTCTTGCGATTTCGTCTTTTGTCTCGGTAAAAGTTATGTACAGCATGGCCCGGAAAGCTTACAGAAAAATCGAGGCGTAGCTTTGGCTACGCCTCAGTTTTTATAATTTTTGATTATCTCTTCCCAAATATTTAGCTTAAACCCTGTCTCCGGAGTGTCAGGATAATCAGGTATATTCCCCAGTCTCCATATCGACAGGCCTTTTATGCCGAACAGCTTGGCGAGCCTGATTTTTTCCGCGACACTTTGCTGGTTTTCGTACCAGAGGACATTGCGTGCCCCGTCTTCCGATGTAAATACCGCATAAGGATTTTGGCTTATGGATGAGTAATTCAGCGATACCCCTGTCAGAAATCTATTGTATATCTGCTCATACGTCGGCCGGTACGGATAGCGGTTTATTACCTTGCCATCAATAAGCTTCCACTGTACCGCATCCATGGATAGCTGGAGCCAGATCCTGTTTTTGTCCTGTACCCCTGAAACAGGGTCGGTTATGCTTTTGAGAGCATAGTAAACCTCATCGAAGGGAGTGAGGGGGGTGTCGGTATACCCTGCATTCATCTCTTTGTCGGTTAGGTGAGTGGCTGCATAGTCATGGGCCATCAGTATCACCCTGTCGGCTATATCCCCTATGGTTCTGTAGTCATACCCGTCAAAATAGCTTTGTCCGGGTTTTCCCCTGGGATGGACTGCCACATAAAGGTTTTTGCCTGTTTTGGCAAGCTCATCTTTCAATATTGCCAGAAACTGGTTGTAGGCGTTCCTGAGCTCCTGTCCGCGAAGTCCCTCAAAGTCGGCCACAAGCCCGTCAAATTCCACTGCAGTGCCATGTTTTTCAGTGCGGTTGACAAGGCTGACCATGTCATTTATGACCTGTTTGGAAACTTCAGGCCTCAGAAGGATATATTCAGCAAGTTTCAGGGTTTTGCCGGTTTCAGCGTCATAAACATCCTGGTCTCTTACAAAGAACATTAGCTGGCGGGACAGGTTGCTCTCTTCCGCTTTTTCGATCACCTTCCCGAAACCTGTGGGGATATGGTATTCATTGCTGCCACCGTCGGTATTTACAAAGACCTTGCGGCTGGCTTCGTCATATTCGATACGCGCCCATCCGAAACTGACGGAATCAAGGTACGGGAATTTGTCCATCTGGCTTGCTGAGCTGATGGCATAGAAAGCATGGAGTTCTTCCATAGGCGCGGTCAACTTGTTGTACATCCGCATCATCATGGCTGCGGCTTCTTCCCGTTTAGCTGTACTGTATGGATAAAAGTTTATACCGTCACCTGCAAATATACCAAAATCTTTGCCGATTGCAATGTACCCTATATTCCTTTCCACATCCCTGAAAGGCCTTTCCGAGGAATTAAGCTGTCTTGCAAGCGCGTCATACCCTAAGGTCCGGACAATCATGATGGCCATCTCTTCCCTTGTTATATTGTCATTTGTCCTGAAATAGTCGCTGTCCTTTGTGATTACCCCGTGCCTGAGGGCTGTCTCAATTGTGCCGTAGAAATGGTGGCCGGGGTCCATATTGTCCAGGAAGCTTCCCTTTTCCGGGTTTATTATTTCCCACCCCATAAGACGTACCAGGAATGCCAGGAATTCGCCCCGGGTAATGGTCTTTTCCAGACCGAACCTGTTTCCGCCTATGCCGTATGTGATTTTAAGATCGCGCAAGCGATGGACATCTTCATAAGCCCAGTGATTTTTAGGCACGTCGATGAAATCAGGAGCAGCGGAAGTATCGGCAAAGGAAACCGGACTTGCAAGAAGCCCGGATATTAGTATCAGAACAATGAATAAGGAAAATCTCCTTAGCATTGGGATCACCTCTCCAGAATCTCAGGAAGTATTTGAATTTATTATATTACACATCTTATGGAAAACAAAGGAGAAAACATATTTTTTGCGGCAAACCTGCAGAATGGAAATGGGTATAAATTACATAAGTTACACAAATTATTGCGGGAAATGTTATTTTAATAAAAAAAAGGGTACTTATATATAGACAAGTCTGTTAAGGGTGATAATATGAAGATAGTATGCATTTCGGCCTCCAACACCGCCTATATGGGAGAGAACAGCGCGTCGACCCGGGTATGCAGACTTATAATGAAGAATGTCTCCAGTAAAATCCCTGAAGCTTCTGTCAGGATAATTCCACTTATGAACCAGAAAATCAGTTTTTGCCTGTTATGCGGCGACTGTTCAGAAAATGGCCTGTGTCCTTATGATGAAAGCTTCAACTACATATTTTCCCATCTGAAAAGCGCCGATATCATCTTCTTTGTAGTACCCCACTATGCCCCTCTTCCGTCGAAGCTTCTCGCCCTGTTTGAAAAGATCCATGAAATCCTCTATGGAAGCCTAATAAAAATCCCACAGTTCGAATCACCCTTTGAAAACACATACGCCCTGGTAATAGGCCACGGGGATCTGGTCGAGAGCAGGGAAACCCTCAATTATTACCACGAGGCGGTCATCAGGCCTGTGGCAAACACGCTTGCATCCTTCGGATGCGAAATAATCGGATACAGCAAGGAATATCCAAAAGGAATGCCTTTTGGACTTATGGATGAGACATGTATCCAGTTCAGCGGCGATTCCGTTTTCCCGGGGTTCATTCATAACTGGGATATTATAGAAGAGAGAATCAACACTTTGGTGGATAATCTGGTCTCAGCGGTCAAAGTCCGGGCAGTCAACCAGATTTAGGGATTTCAGACAATATGTCAGGAGGGTTAATTTACCTGCATCCGATATATTTTGACTTATGTGTTTTTGCAAATACTATCCCTGTAACATTCATCTGAGGGATGGTATTTTTATGGATCTAAGGACGGCTTACTGCATTCTTAAAATAGATGACCACACAAGCAAGGAAATCATATCGATAAAATATGACCATTTCGTGAAACTGTACAGGCAGTACCAGATGGGGAAGAAATTCAGGATAAGTCCCGAAGAGATCGAGGAGATGAAAAAGGCATACGAATTCCTGCTATACAGAAAGATAGACGATACGGAACTTGAATATCTTTATCCCCAGGACACGGCATGGAGCAAAACCTTCGACAAGCTTGCAAATATACTTAAGCCTTTCATGAGACGCCACAGAGCAAAAATCATCTATACGGCGGCTATGTCCATAATAACCTGCCTGATTATATGTGTGCTCAATTACAGGCCGGTGGACCTGAATGTTGTGATATTCAGCCCATATTACCAGTCTTTGTTTGAATACCGGTTCAGAAACCAGTTGCTGAAGAATTTCAGCAAGGAAACGGCCAAAACGCTTCCTGAAATACAAAAGCCCAGGATGGAGTACTGCTTTTACGGAGAGAACAGCAATGTGGCTCCGGAATGGCTCCTGCTTCTGTGGAATGAGGCGGATGTATATGTAATGGAAGAGTCGCTGTTCGAAAAATTCCGGGAAACAGGGACAGAGATCCTGAACTCCGGGCCGGGGAAAGAACCGGACACACGTCAGGCAGCAAATCCGGCCGGCAAGGACAGCCTGCCTCCCACTGCAGTTTATATCAACCCAAATTCATATCTCTACAAGTATATATGCAATTGGGAAAACAAAGACAGGAACTGGATAGCCTTGATCCCGGACGGCGCCAGAAACATAACAGAAGCGACGAGGTTTCTTAATTTTATCAGGACTGATTGATTAAAACCCGCATGGTGAATAACCATGCGGGTTTTTAATTTAACTCCTCATAGGCAGTATCAAAACGAAGATGTTGATAAGCCTGATTAACACGAAACTATGTTTTAATTCCTTACAGGTAGGATCAAAACGGTTTATCGGATATCGACCACAATGTTATGGGCACAATCTATTATCGAATTAAATTATACCAGATAATTACGCATGAAACAATTTATTAACTATCAAATTCGTCCAAAATGGCAGCAATATGTCAAATACTTCTCTTGAATTATTTATATGGAACATTGTGGTATTATATTAATATGCCAATTCATTTATTTAGATTTTAATGGAGTGAAAAACATGCTGCCATACGGAATATACGAGCAGGTTATCAATAAACTTATCAGTTCGGAATTAAATTATGAGGATAACATCGTAATAACTGATTCTATAAACAAGGAAGAAGCTTCCCAAATTCTAGCGCAATATTTTAAAGATATTTTGGAGAAAGGTCTTCAAATTTTGAAAGACAGTGGTGGGGATATATCGCAACAGATTGAGTTATGCAATAAGTTAGTAAATGTTATAGCTTCCGAGACCAATGAGAATTTTATAAAAGATTTCATTGTTGATAAAAAAGCTGAGTTGCTGATGGCATATTTACAAAAAAAGAATAACATATATGCTATAAACGATAATATTAATATTGTAGGACCAACCTCTTCCATAGCCAGAAGTTCTTTGTTCACGGGTGCAGTTCATGAACCCAGCATGTTTTCTGAACTTAAAAAAGAAATATTAAGTTGCGACCGAATAGATATGTTGGTTTCTTTTATCAAATGGAGCGGATTGCGTCTTATCATTGACGAATTAAGGTCCTTCACTGTAAAAGGGGGACAACTCAGGGTAATCACCACATCATATATGGGAGCTACTGATATAAAAGCAATTGAAGAGTTAAGTGAACTTCCTAATACTGAAATCAAAGTGTCATATGATACCAGAAGGACAAGACTTCATGCAAAGGCATATATATTTTATAGAAACTCAGGCTTCACAACTGCTTACATAGGTTCAAGCAATCTTTCAAATGCTGCCATTTCAAGCGGGCTGGAGTGGAATGTAAAGATAACCCAAAAGGATTTACCTGAAACCATAAGAAAAATAGAGGCGACTTTTGAGAATTACTGGAATAGCAAGGAATTTAACGATTACAATCCAAAAGAAAAATCGAAATTAATAGCTGCATTAAAGGCTGAAAAAATAGGAGACAAAGAACCTTTTTATTATAATTTTGATATACAGCCTTATCCTTATCAGCAGGAAATTCTTGACAAGCTTAAAGCAGAAAGATATGTTAGAAATCATTGGCGGAATCTTGTTGTTGCTGCGACAGGTACAGGTAAGACAGTAATATCAGCCATTGACTATAGAAATTATTTATATAATAACCGTCATAAACCCTGCAAACTGCTTTTTATAGCCCATAGAGAAGAAATTCTGAAACAAAGCCTTGCATGTTTCAGAATGGTTTTGAAGGATCCAAATTTTGGTGAACTTTTTGTAGGAAACCATACCCCAAATAGTATTGACCATCTTTTTATGTCTATCCAAACCTTTAATTCCAGAGAATTTGAAAAAGTGACTGATCCGGATTTCTATGATTATATTATCGTTGATGAATTCCATCATGCAGCGGCTCCGACATATCAAAAATTGCTGGAATACTATAAACCTGTGATTTTACTGGGACTTACAGCAACCCCGGAGAGAATGGACGGAAAGGACATCTTGAAGTATTTTGATTATAGAATTGCAGCAGAAATCCGGTTGCCTGAGGCAATAGAAAGAAAACTTCTATGCCCGTTTCATTATTTTGGGGTTGCAGACAACGTAGATTTGCAAAATCTGCGCTGGACAAGGGGGGGATATGATAAAAACGAACTTTCCAAAGTATATACCGGAAATGATCTACGTGCACAGATAATTATAAAAGCGCTGAACAAATATGTGGCAGATATGGATGAAGTGAAGGGCCTGGGTTTCTGCGTTTCTCAGGAACATGCTAAATATATGGCTCGTTTTTTCAATGATAACAATATTCCTTCAATTTATCTAACAGCAGAATCTGATGATGAGACAAGAAACGAAGCAAAAAGGAGACTTGTAAGAGGGGATTACAGATTTATATTTGTAGTTGATTTGTATAATGAAGGTGTAGATATTCCTGAAGTAAACACCATATTGTTTTTAAGGCCAACAGAGAGCTTAACTGTATTCCTGCAGCAGCTTGGCCGTGGCTTAAGATTATGTGAGGGTAAAGAATGCCTTACAGTACTTGATTTTATAGGGCAGGCAAATAAAAGATATAATTTCGAGGAGAAGTTTGAATCTCTTCTTTCAAACACTTCTAAAGGTGTCCAAAGAGAGATTAAGGAAGACTTTGTATCGCTTCCGAAAGGTTGTTTTATTCAACTAGAAAAGAAGGCCAAGGAATACATTCTTATGAACATCAGGCAGTCATTAAATACTCAGATCGGTCTGATTTCCCGGATTGCGACATTTGAGGAAGATACAAATAAACCACTTACATTGTCCAACTTTGTAGAGCATTATCACCTGAATTTAAAATCGATCTATGCAAAGAATAATTTTTCAAGACTCTGTGTACTTGCAGGGATAAAAGAAGATTTCGTCTCAGAGCATGAAAAGATTATAACCAAGGGGATGCTCAGGTTGTCTTTTATCGACTCAAGAAGATGGATTAGTTTACTGCTGAAAATATTGCCCAAGATTGATGAGATTTCGATTGAAGAACTTAATTCTTCCGAGATAAAAATGCTGACGATGCTTCATTTTACTTTCTGGCAGAAACCTGTAAAATTATGCGGTTTTGGTAGTGTGATAGACAGCTTAAGAATGCTGAAAAGTAACGAACCTTTATTCTTGGAAATATTGGAACTTCTCAAAATCAGATTTAACTCAATTGATCTGGTAGATGAAGAGATCAATTTAGGTTTTGAATGCCCGTTGGATTTGTATTGCAATTATTCAAGAGATCAGATATTATCTGCCTTTGATTATTATACAGATGACAGTATGCCTAATATGCGCGAAGGGGTTCTTTACCTGGCGGATAAAAATACAGATATTTTATTTGTAACGCTTAATAAGACCGAAAAGGATTATTCACCCACTACCATGTATAATGATTATTCAATCAGCGAATTTTTGTTTCATTGGCAATCCCAGAGTACTACATCTGAAACTTCACCAACAGGGCAAAGATATATTAACCATAAGAAGCTAGGAAGTAGGGTTTTGCTTTTTGTAAGGGAATTTAAGGAAGAAAAAATAGGTTCAACAGCTATAGCTCAACCGTACACTTTTCTTGGGCTTGCCGAATATGTAAGCCACAAGGGATCAAGACCAATGAATATTATCTGGAGGCTGGAAAAACCCATACCTGCCAAATATCTGAAGAAAACCAGTAAACTTATAGTAGGATAAAATTGATTATAGAAGTATTCTTCTTATTACAAGGTAGCGGAAGGAATATATAAGCATTAACCGTATTGACCCATTACGGAATTATTAATTGCGTGGGAGGTTCAAATGATAAACGTCGCTGCGGCGGTCATAACGAACAAAGACGGCAAAATACTCATTACACAGCGCTCCAGGGATGATAACCTGTCGTTGAAGTGGGAATTCCCCGGAGGCAAAATCGAACAGGGAGAAACGGCGGAAGAATGCCTGAAGCGCGAGATCATGGAAGAACTGGGCCTTGTGATTGAGGTCATGGACTTCCTGGGAAGTTGCGTTTACGGGTATGAAACGGGAGAGATAAACCTTATCGCTTATAAAGCCCGTGCCCTTTCAGAAGATTTTCAGCTCAGGGTTCACAATGATGCCAGGTGGGTGAAGGCAGAAGATTTGGGTCAATTTGATTTTGCCCCTGCAGATGTTGAACTAATGAAAGTTATAAAGCTGCCATAACCATTTTGTGATTTACGTAAAATAGTAAAAGGCATAAATGAAGTATCCTGCAAATTCCGGATGTAAATATATCTTGGCAGTAAAACCAATGAACTGTTTAATATATTAATTACTATGCATATATGGGGAGATTTGCTATGGATGTCAGGCAAGCCATTCTATTGAGGAAATCGGTAAGGACCTACAAAAATGATCCTGTATCACAGGAGCTAAAGGATAAACTTGGGAAGTATATTGAGAGTGTCAACGGTCCCTTTGATACCAGAATGAGATTCGTCATCGTTGACACTGATAAGGCTACTTCCCGCGCCAAACCCGGAACCTATGGGATTATCACGGGAGCGAGGACTTTTATCTGCGCTGTGGTGGAACCGGCTGAAAGATACGAGGAAAACCTGGGCTATGCCTTTGAAAAGATAATACTGTATGCCACATCGCTGGGGCTTGGGACCTGCTGGCTTGGCGGCACTTTTAACAGGTCCGGATTTTCGGATGCGGCAGGGCTGAAGGGCAGGGAATTCATCCCGGTAGTGACGCCTGTCGGCTATCCTGCTGAAAAAAGGAGACTTATTGATCAGGTTATGGTTGTCAGCGCAGGCTCAGGGAACCGGAAGAAATGGTCCGATCTTTTCTTTGACAAAGACCTGGATACCCCTCTTGGTGAAGACGGGGCAGGCCCATTCAGGGAAGCCCTGGAGATGGTGCGCCTTGCGCCTTCTGCATCCAATAAACAGCCCTGGAGAATAGTAAAGGACGGAAATAAATTTCATTTCTTTCTTAGAAGGACAATCGGCTATAAAAATCTTTTGGGATATGACATACAGCGCCTTGATATCGGTATTGCCATGTGCCATTTTGAACTGACAGTAAATGAACTTGGCTTCAAGGGAAAATGGATTGATGACCTGTTATGGGCTGAAAAGGGCAAAGAACCAGAGTATATAATAAGTTACGATATTGCTGAGTGATATATCACTTAAAACTTTTCACATTTCTGAGCCGGCTTGGAGGGAAGCCCTTTATTGCCCTGAAGGTGCGGTTGAAGGTGCGGATGCTGTTGAACCCGCATTCATATGCGATTGAAATAATTGAATCCTGGGTTGTCCTGATAAGTTTTTCGGCCGCGTCGACACGTACTCTTCCCAGATATGAGTTGAAACTGGTACCCGAATATTTTGCAAACAGCCTGGAAAAATAGCATGGACTTAATCCGGCAATTTCGGAGATAATGTTCAGGTTTATATCTTCGCGGTAATGCTGATTTATATATTCAATCGCTTTCTTTATCTTTTCAATGTCAGGCAGCCTGATCCTTTTTTTGACCGTACCGTTTACCGGCGAGAAAAAATATCTCTGTACCAGGGCGGTCAGCTCCTTCAGCAGTCCCTGGAGACAGTCCCGGAAAAAAGGTCTTTGATGGACATATTCGTCGTGGATGGAGTGGATGATTCTCAGCAGATTTTCCCGCGTTTTTCCGTCCAGCTGATCAATCCGGCTGCTTTCAATAAAAACCGGGTTGCAGAATGTCTCCTCAGGCCAGCCCGCCGGATGCCCGATCAGTTCGGGATGAAAAATTATGACTATGATTTCGGACTGCATGTTCGTGCTGTCATACCGGTGTATGTCAGTGCTGTTTATTATCGCCATGTCGCCTGCTTTCATGATTCTTGACTCATCATTGACAGAAACAAGGATATTTCCTTCAAACACATAGACGATCTCAACTTCTATGTGCCAGTGGGCAAGGAAATTATTGTCCTTTTGAATTTCAGATGTCAGGGGAAAATCATTCGCATAGGTCCTTGTTTCAAGATATGCGTGCATGATGGCTTTGTCCTCCTCAGTGAAATTGTAAAACAAAAAGCAAAATTTGTCCATATTGTTTGGATTTTTGACCAGACTAAAACGTTTTAATCAGTATAATTGGAGTTAGAACGTGACTTTTGGCCAACAATAAAGAAATATAAGTACAGGACGGGGGTTAATTATGGATTTGAAGAGCCTTATCGAAAAATTGACATTGGAAGAGAAACTTCAGCTTCTGACGGGTAAAAACAACTGGGAAACTGTGGCTGTTGAGCGTCTCGGGATTCCTTCCATTTTTGTATCGGACGGCCCTCATGGCCTTCGCAAAATGGTAGTGGATGAAAACGGGAATTATCAGACATTGAAATCCACCTGCTTCCCGACGGCTTCGGCCATGGCCGCCACATGGAACCCCGAGCTGGCATATGAAGTCGGTGAATGTATAGCAGAGGAATGCCAGGCTGAAAACGTAGACATTATCCTTGGACCCGGGGTCAATATAAAGAGGACTCCACTCTGCGGCAGGAATTTTGAATACTTTTCTGAAGATCCCTATCTTGCGGGCGAAATGGCCGCGGCTTACATCAACGGTGTGCAGAGCAGGAATGTTGGAACATCGCTCAAGCATTACGCGGCAAACAACCAGGAATACGATCGCCATCATATAAGCAGTGAAGTGGATATAAGGGCCTTAAGGGAAATCTACCTCAAACCTTTTGAGATTGCCGTAAAGAAAGCCCAGCCCTGGACCGTGATGTGTTCATACAACCGGATCAACGGTGTTTACGGAAGCGAACATAAATGGCTGCTCGATGATGTCCTGAGAAAGGAATGGGGATTTGAAGGCTTTGTCGTCTCAGACTGGGGTGCCGTATGGGACAGGGCCAAATCCCTGAAGGCCTCCCTTGAGCTTGCTATGCCGTATAATGAAAATCACTTCAACGTACTCAAAAAGGCATATGAAGAAGGGAAAATTACAGACGATGAAATCAATTCGGCTCTGGAACGTTTACTGAAAATAGTTTTCCGCGCATATGAAGCAAGGAAAAACCGCATAGGGAAATACGACGCCGAAAAGCACCATGAAGTTGCAAAGAAGGTGGCGCTGGAGTCAATTACCCTTCTCAAGAATGATAACAACATACTCCCCATAAACAGGGAAAAGGTGAAGAAACTTGCCATCATCGGCGAATTTGCAGCAATGCCTGTCATTCAGGGAGGCGGAAGTGCCCATGTGCAGACAGCAAAGGTAGACGCGCCCCTCGACAGGATCAAGGAACTGGCCCAGAAGGAAGGAATAGAGGTTGAGTATGCAATTTCAATGTCCGTTCCGTCAAACAGCCAGTATAATCAGAACAGCGCACTGAGAATAGCGGAAAACGCCGATCAGGTAATTATTTTCGCCGGCAACCGGGGCAGGGTGGAAAGTGAAGGTTATGACCGCACAAGCATTAAGCTTTCTCCCGACATAGAAAATGCCATACTGCAGATAAGCAGGCTCAATCCCAATACCGTGGTGGTTGTCCAGGCAGGTTCGGCCATTGACATGACGGCCTGGATAGGAAGGGTCAAAGCCGTTGTGTTTGACTGGTACTCAGGCCAGGCAGGAGGTTCCGCGATAGCCGAAATCCTCTTTGGAGTGCACAGCCCCAGCGGGAAAATCGCCGAGACCTTCCCGATTTGCCTTGAAGATACCCCGGCATACGGGACATATCCCGGAAACGGTATTGTATCCTGGTACAGGGAAGGTATTATGGTGGGATACCGTTATTATGATACCTTTGAAAAGCCGGTACTTTTTCCCTTTGGACATGGCCTTACCTATACGCAGTTCGAATATTCCGATCTGAAAATCACACCCGATGTGGCCGGTGAAAATGATGAGATTACTGTAAGCTTCTCGGTCAAAAATACGGGAAATATGCACGGCAAGGAAACAGTGCAGCTCTATGTCAGGGATATGTGTTCACATGTCCTGAGGCCCTTCAAGGAGCTGAAAGGCTTTGCAAAAGTGGATCTTAAGCCGGGAGAGAAAAAAGAGGTCACCTTCAGGCTCGGCAGGGATGCCTTTGCATACTACAGCATTGCGGAAAATAATTGGCATGTCGAGGGCGGAGAGTATAAAATATTAATTGGTGCATCATCCCAGGATATTAGGCTTACCGGCAGGGTAAAAATCAATGAGGATTGAAATTTAAGCCCGTGGTCTTTAAAATATATTTGCATCCCTTCACTTCAATGAATGTGCCTGCTGTATCCGTAAAGTCAGATGCGGCAGGCACATTCATTTTTTCAGGCTCTACGTCAAATGTTGGGGTTGAAACAAGCAAAATGAAGTAACCCTAAAGTTGTTGGCAGATAATCATAACAGGTTATCTG
>Ga0134094_1001590_pt1 | contig 21586 bp, 24 predicted proteins | sample 5_1taG_FD_94458 | JGI IMG/M metagenome (GOLD analysis project Ga0134094, IMG submission 94458) | Switchgrass degrading microbial communities from high solid loading bioreactors in New Hampshire, USA - 5_19_20_110_A1 metaG | ecosystem: Engineered > Bioreactor > Semi-continuous > Anaerobic >... | reverse complement strand
GCACCCGAAGCGGTCCTGATGCCCCAACTGGCACCCCCGCTGACGGCTGCGGTCATCCCGACTACCACTTAAAAACTGGACCAACTCTTGGGGGCAGGTCAACTTCAGAACCTTATTCACCAAAAGCTGGTATTCAATGGAAGCGCGTGACCCGGGATCTTTTTCATAAATGGTTTGCCCTTCCGCGGCGCATTCACGGAGAATCGTTGCCCGGTGGATCGGAGATAGCACCCGATCCCCAAAACCAGAGGTTAGATCCGCAATAGCAGCCTTCGATTCACGTGTCTGCTCGTCATACAGGGTCGGCAGGATACCGAGTAGAGCACCGCCCCAATTGCGTTCATTCTTCAAGGTAAGGATCGTTTCCGAAACCTTCCGAACGCCATCGGTCGACAAGTAATCTGTCGCGGACGGAATGATGACCAGATCGGACGCCCAAATCGCACGCTCCTGAATACCTCCGACGGATGGGGCAGTGTCAAAAATGACGTAATCTGGGCCGCTACGCATCAACGGCTCAATCGCTTTGCGGATGCAGGACACTGAGCGATTTTCAGCATTGATGATCGTCTGAGCGGTCATCGTCATCTGGTTGCCGGGAATGATAAAAAGGTTTGCCCGGCCGGTTTCGCGTAGCCACTGCCGCACCATCTTTTGCTCTTGTGGGGTTTGTCCAGCGGCCAGAAGCCAGTAAGCGCCTGGTTCCTGGGTCATTCCGAGGGTTACAGCCGCCTGGCCCTGTGGATCCAGATCGATGAGCAATACCTGTTTGCCTTTCATTGCCAGGCCATGCGCCAGAGAGATGGCTGTTGTCGTTTTGCCAACGCCGCCTTTTTGATTGGTGATGCATATTGCTTTTGCTGCCATATCGTTTTCCTTATCCTTTTATGGTTTCTGGTTCGTTTGATTTTGAAGAACTGGCCGGGGCAGCAGGGGATCTGCCCCGGCCAAGGAAGTTGGTTGGGTCAGGGGAGGGGCAGAAGAAAGGGAGGGATCGCAAAGGGAGTGTTCACGGCTGTGCCTTGCGAAACTCTCCTGAGCGCCGGCACTGATCGATAAACTCGTTCAGCTCGGCTTCGCTGATTCGAGGTTCGTTATCGAAGTGAACAATATGCAGGCGATCGGCTTCGATCCAACTTTTGATCTGTGCTTCATCGGCCTGCATGATGGCGCTGACCTCTTTCATGGTGAAGTAGCGGTCTGGTTGTGCTTTTCTTTGGCTAAAACGGTCGTTCTTCATGTGATCCTCCTGGTGTCTGGGTGGGAAACAAAAAAAGCCCCGCCGAGGTCAACTCAGCGGGGCTTTTTGGGGATTAAACCAAAAAAGGCCTTGAGAGACCTCTTTCTGGTCTTTCAAGTCCTTTTCTGTGGGGTCCGATTTACACTAGGTATCTCGGATTTTCTGTCCCTGCATTTTTACTTGCAGCGGGAGCGACGGGCATCGCTCCATCTTGAAGAAACGCATTCCTGAAATCGCGGGAATGATCGCGGGATCGAAATTCTAAGCAACTTCCTCGGTTTGATGGCTGTTTTGAGCGATTTTTAAGGATCAAACCTTGCTTACGTTCGATTTTACATGCTTTCTGGTAACTGGACAAGCAAAATAAGGACTTTGCATTTTTGTAAGGTTATTCTTAAAGGGGTGGAGCAAATATAGATAGACCGGGTAAATGGTGGATCAATCTTTTTCCTCTGCGACTATATAAAGTGAATTATAAGAAGCTCTTTTCACTCAATTAATTGAGGGGTGGTCACAAATCAAAACCGTGCCCAAGCTTAACTGAACGCGGCTGCCACCGTATGATAGAGGTTGCGCATCCATCCATAAGCGGAGGCAACCTCGATGATACCGCAAGAAACGATCCTTGTCAGCCTGGTCAATCTGATTGACCGCATTCCCGAACCGCCTGAGAAAAAGCAGCGGAAACGGGGCCACCCGAACCAGTATAGCAACCGTTTATTTTTGAAAGCATTAGTCATCATGATCGTGCGGCACCTACATACGGTGAATGAGTTACTGAGTGTCTTAGCCCAACAGACGGCGGAGATGGAACAATTGCGTCTACTGTTGACTGAAAACGGGCACTACCCCAGCCGACGGACCTGGGAATGGCGCTTGAAAGCCTTGCCCGAGCGTCTCCCCGCCCAGATTGGTTGTTTCGGACGCTATTTGATGGCCCTCATCCATCCGTGGGCCCAGCGTGGCCGAGCCGGAGCGATTGATAGTACTGTGTTGCGGGCCAACGGCGGTGTGTGGCACCAGAAGGATCGGGAAAAAGGCGCAATCCCGCATTCCTCGATTGACAATACCGAAGCCCACTGGACCAAGTTCGGCTGGCTTGGCTGGGTCTACGGCTGGAAGCTGCACCTGATCTCGGTGGCTGCTGCGGTGTGGAGCCCCTTGGCTGCGGATCTGACCCCGGCCCATGTGGCGGACCAGGATCCCGCTCCCACGCTGATCAGGGAACTGCCGGAGGAACTCCGCTATCTGTTGGGCGACCGCCACTACCATGCCGATATGGTTGAAACGGCTTGTCAGTTGTCCAACCGCATTCTGGTGACCAGTGACTACGGCAAATATCCCCATACCGATGCTGGCGTGGAAGTTCGCCGCGTGTTCCACAAGCTCCGCTCCGTCGCGATTGAGAATTTTAATGAGCATTTCAAAGGTATTTTCGACGCGCACGGCCAAGTTCCGACCAAAGGGCTGGTCACAACGTGTTTCGCAACCCGGTGAAAGTGTAAAAACAAAATTCGGCAAGCCCAGAAAAGCCCTACCGGCTTCCTTGAGCAAAGATAAACGTTGCTAAAACTTTTATCAGTTATTTTCTGTCTTTGAAAAAATCACCTGAACCCGTAAAAAACAGATCATACAAATTTTCTTTAAGCCGTTTTACACAAGCTTCTTACCTTATTTTTGCGCAAACAGAGCGGGTTTCTATTCGTTAGTGCAAACAGGAGGCATTTCTAATCGGTAAAACGACCAATCTGACGGTCAAAAGCCAGCCAAGGAGTATCATCAGGAAACTGCTTTAGACTTATCACCTGGAGGGTATGCCTGATGAAGATCGAAATTGGCTTGACTTCTGAGTTGACCAACACACGCTTTGCTCCTTTGGCTGTGCTTTCAGCACTTTACCAACACGAAAAATGGCTTGAACCGCTCCAACAGGTGCAGATTCCGATGCGCAAGCGCTATTTCGAGCCGTCCAGCAAGCTCATCCAGGTGCTGTTGAGCATATTGGCAGGTTGTGAGACGCTTTCCGAAGTCAATCCGATCCTCAAGCAGGAGCAAGGATTGGCAACGATCTGGGGCTGGGAGCACTTTGCCGATCAGTCCAGCCTCTCCCGAACGCTGGATGCGCTAACGCTAAAGAACATTGACGATTTGCGCACCAGTACCGGTCAAATTGAGCAGCCGATCAGTCAGGTGAGAAGGCGCGACTGGCGGAAGTTCCTCTGGTTGGACTTCGATTTATCGGCTTTACCGTGTGGTCCATTGGCCCAGGAGAGCCTGAAAGGCTATTTTGCGGACAAAAAAATGCCACTGGACGCCAATTAGCCCGGGTGAGTGCCATCTTGGAACATGAAACGGTGTGGTCGGATGTGTTTCCCGGCAACCATCATACCCTGTACTGCCTCACACCAGCGGTCGAAGCCACCGAAACTGCTTTAGAGTTATCTCTTGAGCAGCGGAAACGCACCGTTTGGCGACTGGATGGTGGCTCAGGAGCGGATGATGAACTGCGCTGGTTGCTGGCCAAGGGCTACCAGATTCTGGCGAAAGGCTATTCCAACCGTCGCGCAGAAGCGCTGGCGGCCCAGGTGGGACGTTGGGATGGCTATCAAGAGAACGCTTGGCTTGGAGAAGTGAAACCGCCCGTCGATTATGGCCGCCCGGTACGCGTTTTTGTCAAACGGCGCTTGAAAGACGGCCAATGCTTGCACAGTTACTATGTTTCCACCCTCGTTTTGCCTTCCAAAGGTGCCTTTTTACAGCTGTATGATGCCCGCGGCGGTGCAGAAGTTGAGCAATTTCGCAACGACAAGAGCGGTTTGAGCATGGAAGCCCGGCGCAAGCACAGTTTCCTGGGGCAAAAAGGCTATATCTTGCTGACCGATCTGGCGCACAACTTGTTAGCCGATTTTCATCATCGCGCATTGCTCGGATCACGGTTTGAGCAATATGGTCTAAAACGCATTGTGCGAGATTTATTGGCGGTTCCAGGCAGACTGGTGTTTGACGATGCCTACCAACTGGTGCGGGTCGAACTGCTAAGTCAAAACCTTTTTGCCGAAGACCTCGCTATTTGCTTATTAAAGTACTGTTCAGGCGCCTAAAACCGATTAGAAACCGCCTGTGTTTGCACTATTGAATAGAAATGCCTTCTGTTTGCGCAAAAATAAGGTATTAATAAATCCCTGGTCAACGAACTCTTTTTTTAGTTTGTTCATGAGTGTTTGATAAATTACATAAGCGGCTGACGGTAAAATCACTGCGATGGATTCACCAAGAACAGAGGCCAACGATAGTATGTATACAGTTTACCCAAGTAATTACGATAGGAAAGAATTCCGTAGCCTGTTTCCCGATCTACAGTGCAACGACCCGTTGCTAGAATTTCTTGTTTCTAGAGGAAGAGGTGTGGACTGCGGCGTAGCCACCCTTTTCAAATGCTAATTTTGGGCGGTCTTCTCGCATCTTAAACCGCCCGCCAAATTTCTCTGCTGCCATTGCAGCAACCGTATGGCGAACTTGAGAACGCGGCACATCCTGGATGACCAGAATGGATTTTGACCCCTGGTCTATGTAATTACGGGTGATGCTTCCATAAGGGTGTGTGAATTGACCAGAATAACCATGAGCACACATGAGAACCAAATCGACATTTGCCTGGTTGGCGAGTTCCTCTATGGCGGAAGAAACATTGTTGCTCTCAACAACCTGGATTTCACTATCGACTGGCAGTCGAAGTTTCATCTTACTTAAGTATGCCTGGACTGCGTTGCGACTTACCTGCAATAATTGATCCGAAAGTTTTGTAATCTCCACCGGATAAGGCCGTGGCAGGGGAATCTCTGGCGGGGTGATTACAGCGGCGAGAAACAATTTTGGTTTCAGGGAGACGTTATCAGGCATGTGGAGGGTAGGTGAAAGGTTCTCTGCTCTAAGGATTGCTGTTTCGGCCTCAGATTCAAGCTCCAGCGTGGTTTCCCCTCGTGCCAGCATAATTGCAGCAGACAAGGCATGTTCTGCACGGCGAGAACTGTCGATGGGGAGGAGAATTTGTTTGTAATGAATTTGTTCGCCTGTTTCGTCTGGTTGATTATAGGAACGGATAATCAGTACGGATAAATAAACAAGGTTGAGCACCTTTTGGATTATGCTGCTCATTCCCCAGCGGCTTAATCCACCCGAACCATGCGAGCTGATTACAAGCAGGTCGATATTCTTTTTATGCGTGAAATCGATAATATTTTCCGCTATTCTCCCCTCAAGGACGGAATATTCGACCCGCTCTTTAAATTCTGTTTCCCCTTTGGGATGCTTCTCTGTTGCACATAAATGCTTACGAATACGTGTTGCGATTCCTTGCATATAAATATCCGCTTCTGCTTTGCGAATTTGCCAGCTCAGTGGATCGATTGGGGACTGGTTCTCGTTGTCAGACGAGACTTCCAGGACACGCAACAGAACAATGCTGGATCCAAATATCCGAGCAAACCGTTCGGCATGAGGAATTGCTTGTTCAGCCAGAAGGGATCCATCCAGAGGGACAAGAATTCGTTCAAACATAAAATTACTCCATTCAATAAAATTAATAGGGTGCAAGAAGCTATTTTGGAGGATCGATCTTTTACAGAGCCAACTTATATTTCTGATGGATATAATCTAGGGCAGCCACTTGTGCAGCATTGAAGTTCTCTGCAGGCATAGGAATAGAGTTCTGGTTGCAGCCATGTTCTACCTGGCCGATTATCCACCATTTCTTATCGATAGCACCCCAGTAAAAAGTCATCTCATACTTCGCAAGAAGAGCTACGAACTCAGAACTACTCATTACCAGCCTCCATTCCTTTTTCTCTCGTAATTGCCATACATCCTCGGTACGCTGTGTAGAAACAGTTTTTCCAATGATTCATGTTAGGTGGTAATCAAACACCCAGACAAGACACAATCATCTTTTTGGGACCTATGCAGTATAGAATAAATGATCTATTAAAGTACCTGCTAAAACCTCAATAACATCTACTAAAATTGGTAGGTAGAAAGACTAAGCCGATCAACATGACCTATACCAAAGAATGGATCCATGGATCCCTTCGTGACGATTTGTTTATAATAAAGGTGTATAATTGATTTGGTTGTGAAGAGATCCTTCACATAGACAGGGTAGAACGAAGCATCTCCACCACCCATCTTAAAATTCCATCATGCAAACGTAGAGATGACTCCCTTCTCTACGTTTTTTATTAGCATATAAAGGAATTTGTCCTGCCTTTTCAGGTTTGGCTTTATCGAATGGATATGGTAGAAAAGAAAAAATCTCATTTGGAAATGCAATCAATGCTAGAGGAGTATCCTGCCCTCAAGCAAATTTTGCACAATATGAAGCAGGTGGTATGGCTCCTTGACCGGAACACCGATGAGATCCGCTATGTAAGCCCTTCATTTGAAACCATATGGGGTCGTTCTTGTGAAAGTTTTTATGCCGATCCGTTGACGCTGATCGAAAGCGTTCATCCGGAAGACCGTGTCAAGGTGATGTCTGCCGGCTCCGACGAGAACCATAAATCCATGACACAATCCTACCGGATTCTGCGACCAGATGGCAGCCAGCGTTGGATTTCTGCACAAACTTTCATGATTGGATATGAATGGACAGATACTTCTTATCAGGTATGTATTGCTCAGGATGTAACTGCTCAAAATCAGATTGACGAGACTTTGAGAAAGGCGTTGGGGCGTTCGCGCGAGCAGTTTACCCTCAGCCGGCGGATGAGTCTGGCTCGGAAACCAGAAGTTGTGCTCAAAACACTCATGTCCGCCTCGGAACTACGCGTCGCGCACCATGCCTTTGTTTTACTTTTTGAATCTCAACCCGTTAGACCATCTCCCGGGATTCAGGTGGTAGCTTCCTGGTCATCCGTTTCGAAAACGGCTACTCCCAATCCATATGAATCCGTGAGCGAAGCCAGTTTGTTTGAAGAGCTTGCTCTGTTAAATATTTTTCACCCCTCCAGGCCAGTAATTATCCCGCAAATCTCGAAAGACGAGCGTCTATCTCATGTGGTACGGAGTCTTCTGCTGGGAGTGCAAATACAATCTATAGCTATTTTCCCGCTGGTAGCATTAGGCAATTGGTTAGGCTGCCTTTTAGTACTTTATTCAAATGAAAAGCATTTCCAACCAATTGAGTTACAGCATATCAAAGTGTTGGTCGATCAGGCCGCGATCACTTTGTTTAACCTCCAACTGTTAGAAACCGAAGCGGAATCCCGGCACGAGGCGGAACAGGCCAACGAGATCAAGACGAAATTCCTGGCCATGATTTCACATGAACTGCGCACGCCGTTGACATCGATTAAAGGTTTCACCACCACGCTTCTAGCGGAGGATGTGTCCTGGGAACCGGAAGAACAGCGTGACTTTGTCCAGACCATCCAACAGGAGGCTAACCGGCTTCAAGAGCTGATTGACCACCTGTTAGATCTTTCCCGCCTGGAAAGTGGGATGCTGCCGATTACGCTGGAGTCCCATCATCTACAAGCGATCATGGAAGATGCGTCGCCGCAGTTTCAAACGTTGACCAGCGGGCAATCATTCACCATCCGTGTGCCGGCCAACCTGCCGCCAATATATGTGGATAAGAAGCGTATCGCCCAGGTATTGGTCAACCTGGTGCGGAACGCCGCTACTTATTCACCCAAAGGAACGGAAATAAACATCGATGCACATCTGCGGAAAGGTGTTGTGCAGGTTAATGTTATCGATGAGGGACCCGGTATTCCACCGGCCGAACACAAAAGCGTATTTAGAGCTTTTCAGCGAGGTGTAAGTGCCGAGAACGGCTCCGTGCAAGGCGCGGGGTTAGGACTGGCCATTTGCAAAGGTCTGGTCGAAGCGCACGGCGGTCGCATCTGGATTAAGAAAAAATCGACTCCAGGGGCAACCATTTCTTTTACCATTCCCATCGCGCCTCCGCACACCCAGGCGAACCCAGTTAAAGTGGAGCAATAAAGTATGGGGAATATATTAATCGTTGAAGATGACCCAAATATCCGCAAATTGGTACGGGTTAATTTGGTGAAGCGCGGTTATACCGTTAGCGAGGCAGAGGATAGCCATCAGGCAATGGCGCTTTTCCAGGCGGAAGCGGTGGATTTAGTCCTGCTCGACGTAGTGCTCCCTGGCCTATCTGGGGTAGACATATGCGCCTGGATGCGCGCCCGTTCAGATGTTCCGATTATTGTGTTGAGTGCGCGTTCGGAAGAAGATTTGAAAGTCGCTGCGTTGGATGCCGGCGCAGATGATTATGTCACCAAACCTTTTGGTCAGGAAGAGCTGCTGGCGCGAGTGCGCGCTTTCTTACGCCGTTCCTATTCTGAGCCAAACATTCCCGCAACCAAAGTTCAGATAGGCGAATTGCGAATTGATCTGGATGCACGCCGGGTGTTCATTGGCGAAGAAGATCTGCATCTTACCCGAACAGAATACGCTATTCTGGCGGTACTTGCCCAACACATGGATGCAATTGTTACCCACGATGAACTGATTGTCCAGGTATGGGGGCCGGAGTACCGAGGATCAAACCATTATTTACATAACTATCTCGGGCGTCTGCGTAAAAAACTAGGGGATTACGGCAAGCTTCTTGAAACCGTCCCTGGAATGGGATACAACTTGCACTCAAAGAAGATCAGCCAGTCAATTTCTTGACTTGGTAGATATTTTAGAGGTTATATCCGGGACGTAGATAGCTCCTTTCGTTTAGGATGGTTCAGTAGCAAAGAAACCATCCAATGAAAGGAGAACCCATGCGGAACAATCGTAACGACGGTCATAATCCAGAGTTGCCCGTACTTATCCAGCCGAATATTGGACTGGATAGCGATGTTCGCCAATCGGTTGTGACTCTCCTCAATATCATCCTGGCCGACGAAATCATTTTGACCACAAAAACACGCTGTGCCCATTGGAACGTTCACGGCGCGGGTTTCTTTGAACTCCATAGTCTTTTTGAAACCCAATACCAGGAGCTAAACAACATTACCGATGAGATCGCCAAGCGAGCGCGCATGTTGGATGGTTTTGCCATTGGCAGCCTGTTGGAATTCCTCAGCCATACCCGACTAGAGGAACAGCCTGGTGATATTCCTGACGCTCTCCATCTTTTGGCTGACTATGAAACCTCGATTCGGTTCTTACGCGAGGACGCGCGAAAGTGCGCCGAGGAATACGAGGATGCGGGCACCACTGAACTTCTGATTGGTTTAATGCGTCTGCATGAAAAGATGGCCTGGACACTGCGTGCGTATATTCAGGTAGAACCGTTGACCGATAAGAAGTAGAACAAGATCGAAAACAAACTGCTGCGGAACATACAGCCGTTAAGGAGACCACATGAACCAAATGGAAATGTTGAAAATTGTTGAGCAGTTCAGCCGAAAGGCTGACGGGGAAGAAGGACAGGTTAAAGTCACGCAGGTGGCTGACGCCAAAACGATGTATGTCGAGACGATTGGCGATATCGGCCGCTCGATTATCTTTAACGAGTACAAGGTGGACGGGAAAACGTACTGGGCAGGCTACAGCTCGCGCAGTAACACCGTTTTCTTGAGCCAGGCAAGTTAAGATGTAGGAAACAATAGCAGTACGTGAATGAGCTTTTAAAACACTGTTATTCTTTATCCCATTTATATAGATATTTAATAGATGTTATCAAGGACGTGGGGAGACCTATCCACGTATGATAAATTTATGCATAAGCCAAATGATCCCATGGAAGGCATAGGAAAAATGGAAACAAGACTATATATTGGAAATATGTCACCAGAAACAACTGAGCAAGATTTGCGCACGATGTTCAATGAGGCAGGGACGGTAGGGTCAGTCGATGTGGTCATGAACCGCCAGACTGGAAAGCCAAGAGGTTTCGCCTTTGTTACGATGAGCAGCCAGGCTGAGGCGGAAAAGGCTATTAGCATGTTTAATGCGAAAGAAATCGATTCGCACACGCTCAAGGTGAATATCTCATTGCCGCGGGAAGAACGACCGAATCCTGGTGGCGACAACAACAAGCAGTAGGAACGAATATGGGTCGCAAGGGAGTAAGCAAACGTAAACCACCTAAATCAAAGAGTCCAAAAACTTTAGCTAAGGGTGAAAATGGTGTTGTATCAGGGGCAACAAGCATATCCAAATCCCCAGTGGGACAATCGATTGGGAAGGGTGAAGCCATAACTGTTGATAAAGGTCGCCAAAAGAAGTAACCCGTTTTCTACAATCGCGAATTTGGCATCGAGCCTGTTCTTCAAGGCTCGATGCTTTGTTATCTGAGAATACGGATTATGGGTTTATTAGGGATTTTATAGACTTTACCCGGGACATCGAGAGGTGCCATCTCGTACGATAGATATCAGTGGTCTCTCATTGTTATCGTTCGATCACCTGGTAACAAGGAGAGATTTTGGAACGAACTGCTACTCCAAAAACAATGAACACAATAGTGTTTACCAAACAATCCTGACAGGAGCACACGAATGCGAACAATTTATGGCCCGATCTATACCCTGCGACCGTATGAGCGCGGAATCCAGGAAAAGCTGGGTAGGTACCACATGTTTATCATACCCGGTTTAGGATTTCAGATTCCCTTTATCCATATCACTCGTGTTCGCGATGTCCGCGAGCACACCATGGATATTCACCCGCAGCCAGTAATCACCAAGGATAACGTCGAGATTCTGGTGGACGGCATTATGTGGGTGCGGCCTACCATCGATGAAGAGTCGATCAAAAAGACCTTTTATAACATCGATGACTGGAAGCGGGCAGTCGTCCAGCTGGCGATGACCAACCTGCGCCAGGAGTTTGGCGATTTGACTCTGGATGAGAGCCTGGTAGCCCGCGAAACGATCGCCACCAACCTGCAGTCAATCCTGAACACCCACGCTGTGGAATGGGGGCTGACGGTCAGCAAAGTCGAGATTCGTTTGATTGACCCACCCGAGGACATCAAGAAGGCCATGCACAAACAGAAAACGGCCGAGCAAGAACGACGTTCGATGCGCCTGCTGGCTACCGGTGATTTCGAGGCAGCCGAACAACAAAAGCTAGCCATCATCCAGCGGGCCGAAGGGGAACGCGAAGCGGTCATTCAGGTGGCGCAGGGCAAGGCAGAAGCCATCCGCCTGGTCAATGAGGCTGCCGAAAAATATTTTATCGGCAACGCCCAGGTTCTTAAACGGATGGAAATGACCGAAAACTCTCTACGGGAGAACGCCAAAATCGTTATCACCGAGAATGGGATTAGCCCAACGTTGTTGTTGGGAAGCCTTCCCGTCGCTGTGACGACAGAAGACAAACGCGAACTAACCCTTCAGAAATCGAAGAATTAGGCGTTACCTCAGAAAGGATAGAAGATGGAAAACCAGATTGTGTGCCCAAATTGCAGGAAAACGATATTGAATAATGTGCTCATCAATGAAGCGGTTAAGGGTGAAGGTTCAACAACGCGATCCTTTCTGTGTGAATGTGGGGAAAGGATAACCTATTGGCAAGTTACGGCCCAGCTTCGAGATCAAAAAACGCTTGGCAGGAGATTCCAGAATTGGCTTCGAACGCTTCTCCCCAGCCGAGGGTAAAGATCACTCGAGCTTTCAATCATGGTTAAACTACTCTGAAGAGCGGTATGGATACTGCCTTCACCAGACCGCTCTGGGGGAGTAAGAACGGCCTACTCGTTTTTATGACACAAAAAAAGGAAAAACCGCATGACAGCGAAAAATAGCAATAGCAAACCAAAACGGTTATCAAAAGGGCAGCGCCTGCATATACGACGGTTGAAGCAAGTTGCTGGCAAGGATCCGATTACATTAAGGTCAATCATCAAAAAAGGATCTTAATATGACGTCCTTTCCTGACCAAGCAAAGGAGAAACCAATGAAAAGGGAAGTAGGATTATGGATTGATCACCACAAGACGGTAATGGTAACACTGGTTGACGAGAAGGAAGAGACCCGAGAAATTCGGTCAAATGTTGCCCGGTCAATCCGCCTTACAGGCGGATTAACTCCAAAGAAACCAAATTTGTCGACCATGTCGACCGCAGAAAATATGGGTGATCGCAGGTATGAGAACCGTTTGAACGGATATTATGATGGACTGGTCTCCTTATTGCGTAATGCCGATGCAATTTGGATATTTGGCCCAGGTGAAGCAAAGGGAGAACTGAAAAAACGCCTCGATGGCGAAAAACTTGGCGGGCGAATTGTTAGTGTTGAAACGGTCGATAAAATGACAAACCGCCAAATCGCGGCGAAAGTGCGCCAGCGCTATCAGTTGTAGTACGTAGATAGAGAAAACGGACTCACGAATCTATCTTGCGACTTGTTTTCCTCAATAGATGGGATTGACATACACTACGGATCATTCGACCCTACAGGCTTGTTGATCCAAAGGATCGAATGATCTTTAGAAGGAATATAACATGATTGAAACACAATCAGCACAAGCAAGGATGGATGAATTAAGCCGGTGTCGAGAACGGTCCTGGTTATCGGTAGAAGATGAGAAGCGCTTTGGTGTGAAAAATCCAATCGTGCAAAATAAACATGCAGGTGAATTGGGTAAAAACGAATTCAATGCTCCGTTCGATCGATTGATCCACGTTGGGCAGAATGTTTACCTGTCCGGTGATCAGTTTGTAGGACTGATCACAAATATATTCTTCGATGCGAGTGGACATATCTCCCACCTGGCGATACGGACCGCCCGTATTTTAGGAAAACACAAAATCGTCCCGATGATATCTGTAACTGAAGCCACCAAGATACGGGTCCAGCTTTCTATTACCCACGAACAATTTAAGGAACTCCCAAAATATCAAGCCGGTTCCACCATTGCTGAAGATGTGGATCGGGCTTTATGGAACGATGTAGTACTTAGAAATACAGATTATTACCAGATTGATGTTCGCGTTCGGGATGGAATTGTCATATTGAATGGTCATGTGAACACGAGTATGAACCAGTGGCGGGCGGAAACTGCCGTGGAAAATATCCCAGGGAATTTCGGTCTAAAAAGTTTCCTCATTCCGGATGACAAACTAACATTGGAAGTTGCTGGAGCGCTCGGGCAATTTGAACAGGCGGAAAACAACAAGTTGTTCACAAAAGTAGACAATGGTGTGGCGGTGTTAGTTGGTGAGGTGAGCAGCGCATCGATCCGCGATCAGGCCGAGCAGTGCGTGGCTGCGATCCCGTGGGTACGAGGCGTCATCAATGAAATCAGTATCACCGGAGTTGAGATCGAACCGGGCGATCAGCGATTTTTGCAGCCTCTGATCGGGAAAGAGTTGATTTTTAAAGACGGTCTTTCCGCTACCATCCGAAGCGTGGTAATCAATCCGCATAATCGTCGGGTGGTTTCTATTGTCCTACTCGGCCAATTTCCTGATCGAATGCGGCAGAAACCGAATTCAGAAAATCCTGAGGAAATCAACCCTGAACGTCTGTTGGTGATCCCTGTGAGCGTGATTCTTCACCTGACCCGCAATGCGGGATTTTTGCGAATAAGCAGCACCGAGATGACCCAATATGAAGATTTTGTGCCATCCCGTTATTCAACTCCAAATAAGGACTGGCTGCCTCCTTATCCTTACTGTAACGATGAAGTCTTGTTTCTGGCGGAATAACTTGCCTAACCAATCCAGGAGAAAGAAAAGGATACCGTTTTTACAAATTGAACTGGGCGTAAAAGTCATGGGTAGCGTGATTGCCTCAGTCCACATTCAGCCCATTCGCGAAGGCGTGGCGGCTGGGGTATCTATTTTGAACGTTCTTTATTATTTTCGCGAAGGTGAACCCAATGAAAAGAGAAGTTGGTTTGTGGATTGACCATACGAAGGCCATTATTGTAACTATTTTCGAGAAAAAGGATGAAACAAGGCGTGTCAATTCAAACATTGCAAAGTACGTACATTTTTCAGGCGGTTCTTATTCAAATCCTCTATATGGTATCTGTGATATTTCCGGAAAAGGCAAACAAGATCGTGCGTTCAAGGTTTTTTTAAGTATCTATTATCAGGATATTCTCTCGCTGATCCTTTATGCCGATACGGTCTGGATATTTGGCCCTGGAGCGGCGAAAGGTGAACTTGAACAACATCTTCAGGATCATCTGCCGAACAGCCGTATTGTTGGTATTGAAAGCGTGAGAAAGATGACCGATCGCCAAATTGTGGCAAAAGTACGCCAGCATTACCAGGGCGATCAATAAATCGGGGGGATCAAAGAATTAGGAAATTGGCGGTAGGTGTTGTCCACTCGGCAACCGGCATATGAACAATTATCTCGATCATTGGATAGGAGTTTTACAAAAATGGAAACACAGCTATTAGTAGAGAACCTTTCCCACGAAACGACTGAGGATGATTTGCGCAGCATGTTTGCTCAGGTTGGAACAGTAAAGGAAGTGGTGCTCATAAAAGATCGAGACACAGGCATTTCTAAGGGATTTGCTTATGTAACAATGAACAGCCAGGACGAAGCAAATAAAGCCGTTTATGTATTTAACGGGCGGAGTCTAGACAACCACGAACTGAAGATTCGTGCGGTTCGCCCGAACGAGAACAACAATGACAGCAACCAGGGGACCAGATACCAAAGCAATCGATTACTAAACCGATAGTAATGGTAGCCAGCGCTGTTAGAAATCTCATTGAGTGGCCGGAAGCGCTGCTCGCTTTAAATAATTACGCTCTGAAAAAAGGAAAAAAATGAAGCCAATCAATAGACCAGTACACATGGGTGACATTCGCATCGTGGTGGATTATTCAAAAAAACAGATCAGCCCGATGTACCGGATCTGGTTCAAGTGCCGGCCCTGAACGAACCGATTTCGTCCTTAGAAAACAACCCTTTTCACCCTGGTGACATTGTGATCTACAAATTTAATCAAAAGGGAATTGTAGTATCCGTTGAGGGAAATGGTGTCCAGGTAGATTTTGGTCTGGGTGTTCACTATCTATCGTACCTGGTGTTAAAACTTTATCGGAACTAATTACAAGATTTTTGTACAATCTCGGGGTCATTACTTTAGCCTGCATTCGAAAATGCGGCGGAAGGTTTGTTAGAGATTGTATAGGATCTAACAGGGACATATAGAGAAGCATGTATGTAAGATAGAAGTCAGAGTGACTCGCCCTCAAGAAGAGTGACATTCTTACGACTGCGGAGAAGTAGAGGAAATTCATATGGCAAAGCAACTACTATTCAAGACAGAAGCGCAGCAAGCCTTAAAACGAGGCGTAGATATGCTCGCCCGAGCCGTGGCAACAACTTTAGGTCCCAAAGGCCGCAACGTGGCACTTGATATGCGCTATGGTTCTCCGACAGTTACGCACGACGGTGTAACGGTGGCAAAGGAGATCGAGCTGAAGGATCCCTTCGAGAATATGGGTGCCCAGCTGCTAAAAGAAGCAGCCACCAAAACTAATGATGTCGCCGGGGACGGCACGACGACCGCGACTGTGCTCGCGCAGTCCATCATCCACGAAGGATTAAAAAACGTCGCAGCAGGAGCGAATCCGATGCTGATCAAGCGGGGGTTGAAACTGGCGACAGAAGCGGTTGTGGGTTGTATCAAGGCGATGAGCACGCCCGTTGTCGGTCGACAGGACATCGCCAACGTGGCTGCGATCTCGGCGGCGGACCCGGAAATCGGCGACCTGATTGCTGGTGTGATGGATAGGGTCGGTAAAGACGGCGTGGTCACCGTTGAGGAAAGCAAGGGCCTTGAATACGAGACCGAATATGTCGAGGGGATGCAGTTCGATCGAGGCTACATCAGCGCCTACTTTATAACAAATGCGGAAGGGATGGAAGCGGTTCTCGTAAATCCCTATATTCTTCTTTATGACAAGCGGATCAGCGCCGCAGCCGATATTGTGCCGCTGATGGAGAAGCTGCTCCAACTGGGCAACCGCGATTTGGTGGTGATCGCCGAAGATGTGGACGGCGAGGCGCTGGCGACCCTGGTAATCAATAAACTACGCGGCACGTTCAACTTGCTGGCGGTGAAAGCGCCGGGGTTCGGAGATCGCCGCAAAGCAGTTCTGCAGGATATAGCCTTATTGACGGGTGGCACGGTGATTACTGAAGAAATGGGTCGTAAGCTCGAGACGGTTACAATCGAGGATCTGGGGCAGGCTGCGAAGGTCCGGACGGATAAAGACAGTACGACGATTATCGAAGGCAAGGGTGCCCCGCAGTACATCAAGGATCGCATTGAGCAGATCAAAGTCGATATGGAGAAGACGGACAGCGACTACGATAAAGAGAAGCTGCAAGAACGCCTTGCGAAGCTGTCGGGGGGTGTTGCCATTATCCGCGTGGGTGCAGCAACAGAAACCGAATTGAAGGAAAAAAAGCATCGCGTCGAAGATGCGCTGAGCGCAACTCGCGCCGCGGTCGAAGAAGGCATTGTGCCCGGTGGCGGTGTAGCGCTGCTCAATACGATTGCTGCACTAGAGAATATCCGGTCAGAAGAGCCGGATATTCAGACCGGAATTAACATTCTGCGCCGCGCCCTCGAAGAACCAATGCGACACATCGCCAGCAATGCTGGCCAGCCAGGCGCGGTTGTGATGAACACGGTCCAACGCCTGGCCAAAGAAAAAAATAACATCAACATTGGTTATAACGTCATGAGCGGCGAGTATGAAGATATGCTCAAGAGCGGCATCATCGACCCGGCCAAAGTCACCCGCAGTGCGGTCGAAAATGCGGCCAGCATTGCGGCGATGATCCTGACTACCGATGCGCTGATCACGGATGCGCCAGAAAAGAGTTCGACTCCAGCCATGCCTTACGATGGCGGTGGTGAGTATTAATTGGCTGAGATGATTTGAACTCAGGGATCAATGAGGGGAAGGAAGTATGAGCAAACAACCGATATGAGTCATATCGGGAACCGATCTTCCACTGACCTTTGCTGTCGAGGACGTTAGTGAGGTCATCGTTTCCAATGAGCCTGAAATCATCAAGATCTTCAAGGGAGCGCCTTTTAAAGTAGTTGTTCAGAAACAGCTGCACAAAATATAAAGTAACTGCATCAAAGATACGCATCGCTTGAAAAAAGCGGGTAAGCCCTACAAGTCAAAGGACTATCCCCCCTAACATTGCCTTTCTTTAGCAAGTAGAATAGATGTTCAATGCAGTACTGTTTTGGGTTCATTCCCCAAAAAGTCGAAACCTGTCACTTGCTTTTCCCCCTTATTTTCAAAAAGGTAAACAGAAAATGGGAATTCTTTCCTGGATCATCATTGGTTTAATTGCGGGCTGGTTGGCCGGTAATGTTGTAATAGGCAGCGGCTTTGGTGTCGTTGGGAATATTGTCGTTGGTGTTATTGGCGCCCTCGTGGGTGGCCTGATAGCCTCGGATCTCTTCGGCGCGCAAGGCGCTGTCGATGGCATCAATCTCACCAGTATCCTTGTTGCCTTCCTTGGCGCCATTCTAGCGATCTTTCTTGCTCGGGCTGTGGTTGGTAATCGCAGGACAGTCTAGCCCGAACGGGTAAACTGTAACTGGATCCGTCCATTCGGAAAGGTTTCCTTCTTCGGATGGATGGATCTACTTTTTAAGAGGTTTGGGAGTAAATAACAAATGGGAATCCTTTCCTGGATTTTAATTGGGCTGATCGTTGGTTTTTGGGCAAGCACGATCTCGAAAAGCCATGGTTTTCGCAAGCTGACCATGCTGCTGGCGGGTGTAATGGGGGCGATGATTGGGTGGCTGAATGTCGCGTTTTTGTATCAGGTTCCTGGTGCAATGTACGATTTGAACTGGATCGTCATGTTGGCTGCAGCGGTTGGCGCGGTATTGACCGTCACCTTGCTTGGCCTGCTCAGGCCGAAAAAAAATCCGGCCGTATAGAAACCGAACCTGTTCTGTTCTTCCCGCAAGCAAAATGAGATTTTGCAGAAAGATAGGTAGGTATGAAAGCAACTGTAATGACTGGGTTTGGGGGGAAGGAAGTCTTTTGTGTAAAAAACATTTCGCAGCCAGAGCCAGGTTCAGGAGAAGTTCTGGTAAAAGTAAGCGCAACCTCGGTAAATTTGATTGACTGCCGGCACCGCCAATTTGGCTTTATGAGGGGGATAAAACTACCCAGCCGTGATCGGCTACGAAGTTTCCGGGGTGGTTGAAGCGACCGGTAGGGAGGTCAAACATTTTCATAATGGGGATGAAGTGTTCTACTCATCCTCGAGCATGCTTGACCAGGGAACCTATGCTGAATATCATGTCACGAAAGAGAGCACGCTGGTGAGAAAACCTTTCGGTCTCTCTCATATAGATGCAGTTGGTTTGCCGGTGAATGGCAGTCTTCTTTGGGAAGCGCTGATCGTCCAGAGCAGATTATCGGCAGGCGAAACACTTTTGATCCGAGATGGCATCGACTGCCTGGGAATGATTGCAATTCAGGTAGCAAAGGTTGCCGGGGCTAACGTTGTAGTTCTCTGCGATAAGTATCAAATGGACATTGCCAAAGGCATGGGCGCTGATATCATCCTGGAACGCAAGGCAAAAAATATTCATCAGCAAATCGTAAAAGCAACCCGTGATACAGGCGTGGACGTGTTTTTGGATACGATTGGGGGCGCAGATGTATCAAATTATCTTCCTCATCTGAAACAAAGCGGGCGAATGGTAGGACTGATCGATATGCAAGTGAACATGGCCGCTGCGGCTGCACAAGGCATATTCCCGAAACATGTTCAGCATCAATCGCACCATTCTAAACTTGAGGCGTTGTATAAGCTGATTGAACATGAGCAGATTAGAGCAGTGGTCGATACCGTGATGCCTTTAAGCGAAGTTGGAACTGCTCACCAACGATTGGAGCGGGGCATAATGTGTGGAAAGATCATTTTGGTTCCCAATTGATCCGCTCGAAAACTTTCGCCACCTCGGTTATAAGCATATACAACGAATGCCATGAAAACAAAATGAATGTGGCAAAATGTTGATTTGTATGGTATAATATATGCATACCTTTGGAAAGATGATTACCCGCCATCCTCCTCTTGAGATGGCGGGTTTTTGTTTCCCAATACGGTAAAAGCCTTATAAGAGAGGCTATTTCGCCCTCCTAAACAGGATGGCATCAGAGCCAGACGATATCACGAGATGATACTGTCTTTGAGGAGTTAGCAGACGATGGAAACAAAGCTTTATGTAGGAAACCTTTCCTACCAGACGACGGAAGATGAACTGAACAGTCTTTTTACCCAGGTAGGAACTGTAAATGAAGTAGCCTTGATCAAAGATCGTGAAACGGGCAGCTCAAAAGGCTTTGCCTTTGTCACCATGAGCAGTCAGGAAGAGGCGAACAAGGCCATTGAGCAGTTCAATGGGCAGAGCATGGGGGACCGGCAGCTGACTGTGAATGTAGCTCGCCCCCGCGAGGAACGCTCGGGCAGCAGTGGTGGCTATCAGCGGAGCAGCGGAAACCGGCGCTATTAGAAAGCCCGTACTGATAAACGCGGCCTTAATGTAGAAAACCGTAGACCTGGATTGGCAGAAGCATACATTTTTCATCGTTGATCCAGGCATAAAACAGAGAACATCAAAGCCTGTTCGATCCGCAAGGGGAGGGCTTTGATGTTCTTTTTTACCTGCCAGGTCTCATGGGTGTGAAATTCTACGAGATAACGATAACAGTGTGCCTGAAGTTTCTAACCAACTTTGGAGGTTGCCTCGATTAGTATGATGGCTCTGCCTCTACGGCTATTGAATAGAAGGATTTATGATGATCTATGAAATTGGTGATACCGTAGTTCACTGGACGCATGGTCTTGGAAAAGTAGTCGTAATTGAGGAAATGCATCTCTCTGGTGTCAGTGAAGCATATTACGTCGTCGAGGTTGGGCCTTTAAAGCTGTTGATTCCGACCGAATTGGCGAACCAGGGAACACTTCGCTTCCCGGTAGAGAGTATTGAATTTCGGCAGTTGATTAATATGCTGCAAACATCTGGAGAACAACTGCCTGATAATCCATACAAGCGGAAAGTTGCGCTCAAAGAGCGGATACAAGAAAGGACAGTGGCAGATCTTTGCCATTTGATTCGTGACCTGAGCGATCGTTCCCATCATCATAAGCTAAACCAAAACGACTCTGATGTTTTATATCGTGCAGAGGAGTATTTCCTGGATTAATGGGTGCTCTCACTTGGCACCAACCGATCAAAAGCACAAACGGAGTTGAATGGTATCCTGCGCGGAGATCGATCAGAATCGATGGACCGATCAAAATAGTTCCATTGAGGAGATGGTTGTATTTTCGCCAGCAAATAAATTATTCTAATAATACAGATTATCAGAGCGGGTTCCACTGGCCTTGTTTCGGATTTGCCAGCAGGCGGTAGCCAATATCATTCGTCATGGACAGGCCAGCAAGATTCAAATACAATTCTCTCTGGATGATCACTACAGCCAGTTAAAAATTGAAGATAATGGGTATGTTTTTTACATTCCTCAAAGATTGGTTGGGCTTATTCGCAAAGGTCATTTAGGCTTGGTAGGGGCTGCTGAACGTGCCGAGGCAATTGGGGGGAAATGACCATTGTCTCACAGCCGGGGAAGGGAACCTCAATTCTTGTGAAGTAAATCTGACGCCAACTTAAAACAACGAATCGCAACTAGATCATCCATAAATCAATGAACTGAAGCAGTGCCACTTTTTGCGCCCTGCACAGAAGCGGGAAAGTTCCAGATGAATAATCGGGGGAAGCCTACTACTGGTGATCATTCGTTAAATGTAAACTCTATGCAGGGAGCGGTATAGCTTTGGATCCTTCTCCGCGTTTCGAATTTTGGAGTTTTCAACGGGTCATGTGGGCGACCCTTGTATTCGCCGCGGTAGTGGGCAGTTTTTGGCTTCTATACCGGTTTTACCAGGCTGTTTTCATCCTGATTATTTCCATTCTAATCGGCACTACCCTTGATCCGGTGGTCGATTGGTTGAACCTAAAAGGGCTACCGCGCTGGGTGGCCTGCCTGTTGGTTTATCTAATTCTGGTGGTGCTGGTCATTAGCTTTTTGCTGCTGCTATTCCCGCTGCTGATAGAGCAAGGCATGACGATTTACAGCGAGATACCGCTGTACTACCAGAATTTTCGAGACTGGATGCTTGGGAATTCGAATGTGCTCCTCATCCGACTGGGTGGGGTACTGCCCCAAACGCTGCTGAACCCGGCGGTAGTCCAGCCGACCGGCGAGGAGATGCTGGACACCGCTGGTCAGGTGCTTGGTTACATTCGCCAGGTAACAAGCATTCTGTTGAATCTGGGCGTTGTGCT
>Ga0134094_1001586_pt1 | contig 21622 bp, 19 predicted proteins | sample 5_1taG_FD_94458 | JGI IMG/M metagenome (GOLD analysis project Ga0134094, IMG submission 94458) | Switchgrass degrading microbial communities from high solid loading bioreactors in New Hampshire, USA - 5_19_20_110_A1 metaG | ecosystem: Engineered > Bioreactor > Semi-continuous > Anaerobic >... | reverse complement strand
TCGGGATTCTGGACCAGATTGTTGGTAGCCTTGACCGGTATAATGCTTCCCGGCATCATGATCATGATAAAAGTGACAATAAGAAGCAAAGATACTTTGCCCCGATGACGCCAAAGTTGTTCCATCACGTTAACCCCCTTTTATAATCAATCTCTGGGCAAAAGAATGCCCGTGTTCCGCCTTCATTATAGGTTCCGGGGCATAAACACTCAATGGCACAAACCTACGAAATTTGAAACAAATCAAAGGGAATGGAAAAACAATGTTTTTTAAACATAAAAATATCAGCAGGATACTGTTTTTATGAGTTTTTGTATCCTGCTGACATGACTTTTGAAAGGGGAATGCTGATATTGGCATTAAGGAACTTAATTGCAAGGAAATCAAATCTTGTTGATATCCAGCGCCGCATCGGATTTGCGGAACCTTTCGGCAACCTTGTCCTCCTGCAGCATAATGGTGTTAATATACAGACTTTCAAGTATGCAGAGCTCAGTTAATCTGTTTGAGATAATTTCCCCCTTGGTGTGTTCTTCAAAGGCCGCGGTGAGGAGTATAATGTCCGAGTTTTTTGCCAGAGGGGAAACAGGATAGTTGGTTATGCTTATGATAGTGGCCCCTGTGGTTCTTGCATACTTTACGAGGTCCACAATGCTTTTTGTCCTCCCGGAATGAGATATGGCAATCACCACATCATTTTCTTTCATGTGGGAGGCAGATATGAGCAGTGTATCCAGATCGGTGGATACGCTGGCGTTAAAGCCGGCCCGTATGAATTTCTGGTAACCCGACCTGGCGACATTGGCCGCATCGCCGGCGCCGCAGAACAGGATTTTACCGGCTTTTGAAATGGCGTCGAGAGCCCGTTTGTATTCTGCCATATCGAGGACGTTCATGGTATCTGTCAGGGCCTGTATGGAAGACTGAAAGACCTTCCTGGCAATTTCATCATAGCTGTCGTCTTTCGAAATGCCCTCGTACAGCATTACTTCGTTTCTGCCTGTATTCAGCTCATCCTCATTCTTAAGATGCTGCTTAAGCTCGGTATACCCCTCAAATCCCAGTCGCCTGGCAAGCCTGACCATGGTGGCTTCAGAACATTTTGCCCTGCGGGCCGCTTCAGTTATGGTAGCCTGCGCGAAAAACACAGGATCGTTCAAAAGCAGGTCCATGGCTCTCTTTTCAGCAGATTTCAAAGTAAAATAGATTGCCTTTATCTTCACGACCAGGCTGTGGGGTATGTTCATCAGGTTTTCAGGCAATATATTGAACGACATACATTTGCTCCTGTCTATAGTCTCCTGTTAATATCCTTCAATGCGTTGTAAATGTCTTTATACACATTGAACTTATCCTCATAAAGTCTTGAAACCTTTTCATCGGGATGATAGGTGTCCTTTATCCTCACTGTGGCCGATGCGGCATCTTCCAGGGAACTGTATATACCTGTCGCAGTCCCGGCAAGCATGGCTGCTCCGAGGCAGGCAGCTTCCCTGACCTTCAGTGTCGACACGCTGCGGCCTGTTATATCTGCCTTGATCTGCATCCAGAAAGGAGATCTGGCCGCACCGCCGACTGCCCTGAGCTCTTTTATCCCAATTCCTGCTTTTGTCATCTCTTCTAAGTTTATTTTAAGCTCATAGGTCAGGCTGTCAAGTATCCCTTTTACTATGTCGTGGCGGGTTGTTGACATGGTAAGGCCCAGTATGGCCCCCTTGGATTCAAAGTCGCACCAGGGTGTGCCGCTTCCGTTGAAATGGGGAAGTATGAGAACAGATGATGGTCCTTTGGGCGCCCTGGATTCCATAAGCTGATAGGCAGAAATGCCAAGTCCTTTTGCTTCCTGGACCTCTTCAAACCCGAGGTTGTCGCGGTACCACTTAAAAAGTATTCCCCCTATGTGGTTGAGGGAAAAAGTGAAATACATATCCCTTTTGGCGTGGCAATAACAGGGATAGAAGGAGGAGTACATTTTATCATTGAGCATTGGTTTGTAGAAAGCTGTTGACACAACTTCGGCAGTGCCATGGGAATCCACGGCTATATTCTCTTCCACCACGCCGGCTCCCAGAGCGGCGCAGGTCTGGTCATGCCCGCCGGAAATAAGGAGCACCCGGTCATTAAGTCCCAATTCTTCTGCCACCGAAGGAGAAATTTTTCCGACTGTTTCTCCTGAGGGGACGGGTCTGGACAGCAGGTTCCTGTCAACTCCCACGGCGCCCAGGATTTCATCCGACCAATCTTTCCTGAGAAGGTCAAAAGCCATGGTTCTCGATGCCATTGTATAGTCAATAACCGGTTCGGAGCCAAGTTTTGCGAGTATGAAGTCTGCATAGGTCATAAACTTGTAGACGCGATCATAAACTCCGGGAAGATTGTCCCTGAACCAGAGTATTTTGGTCAGGGAGTTCATAGGATGAGGACGCATTCCCGTCAGGTCGAACAGCTTACGCCCCCCTAAAAGGGAGATGCAGTATTCCATCTGGGGTACACTCCTGTAGTCCATTCCCAACAGGGTGTTATGAAGGGGCATTATGGATTTGTCAACGGGAATCACTGCATCCCCCTGCACAGACAGGCTCAAAGCCTTTATGTCTTTCACTCCGCTTTCAGCGACGGCCTGCCTGATGACATGTTTTGTAAGGCACCATACTTTTTCGGGATCCTGTTCGGCATAGCCCGGTTTTTCGCATATCACGTCATATTCGGCAAATCCGTTGCCTTTTATTTCACCGGTTTCGTCAAACACAACGGCCTTGCAGCCGGTTGTTCCTACATCCAAACCTATCAAATGCATAATTTCACCTGTTTAGACCAGTTTTTCCGTTTCTCCTCTCAGATAAGCCTCGACCTTGTCCTGAATGGGATCGTACAAGTCGGGAACAAGTCCCGGTATATATTTGCAGGCTTCATAAAGAACAGGAATCACGTCGCCATGTATTCCAACCGCATGATGTACATAAGGACCGGTTACCAGTTTATGTTCAAGCCTGCTCCAGTTTTCAACCTCCACCCACAGGTAAGTGCCTATGGTTTTCGGCCCTTCAATACCCCTTGCATGGCCCATGAGAAGTGAGTATTTCCCGTTGTCCCCGTCGAACCTTAAAATGGATATGAGACCACCTTTAATTTCAGCGACAACAGAACCCGGACAGTGCTCGGGGAAAGCGAATGGTCTGTCGAGTTTGGCTATTGTTCCTTCCTTTGCAAGGGAAATCGGCCATGGACCGCAGTGCTGCAGCAATTCTCCGTTATCATTTTCAGGATGTCTTACCGACCAGTCGACAAAGAAAGTAGGTGTTTTGCCCATACCTGCCGCTTGTGTCATAACGGCTGTTATAGCGCCGTGAATGTCGGTTTCGCAAACCACAGGCAATCCTTCGTCGGTCAAAAGGGAGTTGGCCACGCAGGGCATTACATGGAGTTCCTGCTGAAGGGCATCCCAGCACTGGATGGCTATGGCGTTGCATTCAAATTCGCTGGCAAATCTCTTCATGGCGACTTTAAGGGCTGCAAGGGTTTTTACCGCTGTCTGGGGAACGCATACCTCCATGTTTTTATTCATATATTCAACGGTTTCCATTACCTCTGGGTCGTCAGAGGCATCAAGCTCCCGGATACGGTGCGTGAATTCGGTCATGGAAATGGGTCTGATTTCTATGCCGAATTTCTCAAGGAGTTCTCCTTCATTGCACATCATTGTCCAGAAAGGAGCAGGACGTGTTGATATCTGGAGAATTCTCAGCCTTCTGAATTCCTTTACGACATTCGCCGCAGCTATGAAATTTCTTAATCCCCTTTCAAAATACCCATCCTCAAGTCTGCAGTTTGTCATGTAGGTAAAAGGAACCCCGAAACGTCTTAATACCTTGCCTGTCGCGAAAAGACCGCATTGGGTGTCACGGAGCCTTGCGCCGTCTGGCAGCGGGGCTTCATCTCTTGGACCCCAGAGAAGCACAGGTACATTCAGTTCCTTTGCCACCTGTGCGACAAGGTATTCTGTGCCGAAATTGCAATGGGGAAAGAAGACGGCGTCCACATTTTCGTTCTTGAATTTCCTGACTACCTTTGCGGCGTCCGAATCCTGCCAGAGGAGCCCCTCTTCGTTGACGTCGTCAATGTCAACATATTCAACACCCATTTCATCAAGCTTTTTCTGGATCAGTTTCTTGTATTTCAGCGCGTCCTCGATGCTGAATATGGTTCTTCTGGTGGGTGCAAGACCAATTTTGATTTTGTAATCCATGGCAAAACCTCCTCACTCTATTTACACATCTGATCCTGTATTTTTCTCAGTTGAAGCAATACAGAATCCTGAAATTCGACCATGTCATATGTAAGTATGTCTCCGGCATTGACATCCCTGAGCAGTTTCGCACCTTTGGCAAGGCCGGCGGGAAGGTAATTCCTGCTTGCGGCCACATCTGCCAGCTCTATGCTTACCCGGTAACAGTAGCCTCCAATCCCGTCCAGGATTTCCCCTGCTTTCATGGACTTTTTGGCGATTGCAATACATTCGGATGTGAGTTTCTTCATGGGATGCCCGCAGGATTCATTGTACAATACAGCCTGCGCGGCCGTAAGAGGCACTTCTATCGAACAAAGATGGAACGGCCTGAACAGGGTGTAATATGGGCCATAACCCATATCACGCTGGATAAGGGATGAGCGGAGCCGTTTGTTCTCAGTGGTCACAATGAGGAAAACACCCGGATGCACGCCAATGGCAAAATCAACGACGCCTGTCTTATCAAGCACGCCTCCGTCCTTTTTGGGACAGAATACTTTATTCAGGGTATCAACCGTTGCCCTGGCGCCATGCATTCCCTGAACGTCGGGTATAAGTCCCGTGGCATTGGATACCGCGGCCATCTCAATGGCCGTCTTGGAACCGTCTACAAATTCGCACAGCATGTTGGCGCTCATGTTTCTGGCTTTTGCCTTCTCTGCCAGCTTATCAGGTGTTGCCGTGATGTCGAGGGGGTTATTTTTCCCTTTTCCCGCTGCTACCACAGTAAAACCAAGAGCGTTTGCAAAGCGGTACAGTTCAAGGATTGCAGCAGGCTCGTCACCTGATGCCAGGGTATATACGATCCCCGCGTTTTCTGCCATCTGCCTTAGGATAGGCCCTACCGTGACATCGCATTCAACATTCATCATAACGATGTGTTTTTTATGATTAATACACTCCAGCGTGATTGTCGCTCCCATAACCGGGGATCCCGTACAGTCTATGACAGCTTCGGCCTGTGGAAGTCTCACGGCTATTTTCCAGTCGTTTGTGACGACAAGTTTTCCTTCATGAACAGCCTTTTCAGCTTCATTGATATCATTCGTGCAGATATATTCGCGTTTGCATTCGGCCGTCTCAAGGGCTTTCAGGGCTATCTCGATGCTAAGGTCCACTATGACGGGTATCTGTATCCCCTTCATCTGATCAATCTGGGCGATGATGTCGGTGCCCATTTGCCCGCATCCTATGAGACTTACCATGACGGGTTTTCCCATTTTGCTTCGCTCAAGAAGCTTTGCGTCTATTTCATGCATCAAAGTCCACCTCTGTATCAAAAGTATTGGTATTTTTTATCAAAGCCAGGGTTTTACCGCTACACGCAGTGCTTTACCTTCCTGGGCCCAGGCCATTCCTTCGGGTATTTCTTCGAGTTTCACTCTTTTGGTGACGTATTTCTTTGCTGATATTTTTCCGGCCGCAATAAGGTCAATTGCTTTTGCCAGGCCGGTTGCCGGATATGAGAAGGATCCTACAACCGTTATCTCGTTGTAGTGGATAAGATTGCTGTTCAATGTCGTCATGGGATTGTTCTTGCTGACGCCGCCAAATAAAACAACCCGGCCTCTTTTCCTGACCATCTCGACAGCCTGTTCCTGGATCGATGTGACAGGTGCGGCGCAGATAGCGATATCGGCTCCAAGCCCCCCGGTTAATTTCCTTACTTCCTCGACAGGATCCTGGGTGGCTGAATTGATAATGTAGTCGGGATTGAACTGGGCTGCCATGTCAAGCCTGTTAAGGCCCACCATGATTGTTCTGGAAGCGCCCCTTGCCCTTGCCACTTCCAGATGCAGGCATCCTATGGGGCCGTCGCCTATTACTACAACGGTGTCGCCCAGGCTGACATTGTTGTTTTCCTGGCAGGCAATTACCGAGGATGCAGGTTCTGCCATGGCGGCTTCATCAAAGTCCAGGCTGTCGGGAATGTGTTCCACAAATCCATGGCTTAACACTTCGGCCGGCAGGTGAATGTACTGGGCAAAACCGCCCGGCCAGTTTGTCCCGAGCATCCTGTGGTTCATGCAAAGATTTACAAGGCCGCGTTTGCAGTAATAACATTCACCACAGCTTACGTCAGGCGCAATGGCAACCCTGTCACCGGGTTTAAAGCGTGTGACGTTCTTTCCGACTTCTTCCACGACGCCTGATATTTCATGGCCCATGACCTGTTGTTCCACTCCGTATCTCAGACCCGTGTGAAAGTTTCTGATATCCCCGCCGCAAATACAGCAGGTTTCAACTCTTACGAGCATTTCTCCTTCCCTGACTTCCGGTATGGGAATTTCCCTGACGGTCATTTTCCCGATGCCTTCGAACACTGCTGCTTTCATGGTTCTCATGGTTGCTTCACTGCCTTTCTTTTATGTTCTTTCAATTTGTTTGAGGAAAAATTTATTGCTCAATTTCCGTTTTTCTGTTCAGACCAATTTTGTATCCTTCAGAAGCCTGTCTCCGACAGCCCCTTTGGGATGGATGATTGCAAACTGTTCTTTAGTATATCCGGTATAATGCATCAGGGCGATACAGATGGCGTCAAAGACTGCAATGACCGCCATTGTGCTTGCCGTTGCCAGCATGTTGAAGGGACAGGGCTCCCTTTCAACTTTGACCTTCAGAAAGACATCGGATGACCTGGCTATGGTTGAATCAGGATTTTCAGATACACCTATCAGCCTGGCTCCTTTTGCTTTGCATGCTGATATCAGACCGACAAGCTCGTCTGTGTTCCCTCCCTTTGATATAAGGATAAGGATATCGTCCTTCTGCAAAAGTCCTAAAGCGCCATGAACAGCATCGGCCGGACTTAGGAAACATGCAGACCTTTCTACGCAGCAAAGGGAGTGGGCTATTTTTTTGGCTGCAGCCCCCGACGTTCCGCATCCCGACAATATGATGCGCCCTTTGCAGTCACCTATGAGCTTTATGACTTTAAGTACCGTTTCATCGCTTATGGTATCGATAAGACGGTTTACTGACTCAGATTCTATCATCAAAGTGTTTCTCACACTTTCCAGAAGTTCCTTGTCATTCATTTTTCAAATCACCTGACTTTCATATTATGGGAACATAAAAAGAAAATTAATCCATGAGTTGAGTGCTGTTTCTAATATAAAGATACCATCAGATGTGAAAAATTACAATATGCATTTTCAATTTTACTTATAAAAAATGAAAATAATTTCATTTTTCTGTTGATAATAATTTGTAAAGCCATTGTTATACCGGTAGGACTTCAAACACTGCAGTTATTGTTCAGACAGGTGATGAAAAAGTCGTTTTTGGATATCATAAGGAAATAAATCTGACTGCTAGGTTTAAACAATTGCTATCTTTTGTAATCAGGAAGAAATCTGACTGATTGTTTTTAAAAAAGGCTGACCGTTTTATTTCAAAATCATTGAATTAATTTCAGCCGGTATTATAATTTAACCATCAGCAGTGAAGGAAAACAGAGAGAGGGGGGGGTAAAAATCCGCTATAAAGAAATCAAAGAACGGCTGCTTCAGGAAATCAGGGAATTACCGCCCGATTATCGCCTTGAATCAAGAACTTCTTTGTGTAAACGCCTCGAAACGACTCGTACTACACTTGATCGTGCCATTGCTGAATTAGTTGGGGAAGGATACCTATACTCACAAAAAGGCAGTGGAACCTATGTTAACGATTTGAAACGAGTTAAAATGGCGGATACAGACGTAAAAAACTGGGGAGTGATTGTCCCTGATGTCAGGGAAAGCATTTATTCAGGCATTATTCATGGGATTGAAGAATATACGGCAAATATGAATATTAACGTCATACTGTGCAGTTCTGACGGCGATTCAGACAAGCAAAAAAGGCATTTTAAACGACTGATGATGAGCAATGTATCAGGAATAATATTAGTGCCAACCATATGTAAAAATGCAATCGATGGATCTCAACTTTTTAAGCAGCTCATAGATGCAAAAATCCCATTTGTCTTCTGTAACCGCGGTGTTGAGGGTGTGGAAGCACCAATAGTCACATCGAATGATTTTTACGGAGGTTATATCGCCACCAGACACCTGATACATAAGGGATACAGGAAAATTGCCTATATTTCTTCAATTCGCTATAAAACCAGCTTGGAACGCTGCCAGGGGTATATCACCGCTTTGATGGAAGCAAATATTCCAATCAATCGTAAACTAATCGTACTGGAAGAAAAGAAGGGCAGAAACCTCCCAGGTTTCGATTCAATGGAGAAGTTTTTTGAGATTGAACCGGATTTGGATGCAGTGTTTTGCTTCAATGACAGTTTGGCAGATGGAGTATGGGAATCTGCCGCAAAGCGGGGAAAGAAGATTCCAACAGATATCGGAGTTATCGGGTACGATAATTCACCAATATGCGAAACCAAAACACCAAAACTGACTTCCATTTCATACCAGAGTGTACAAATTGGTATGAAAGCTGCGGAAGTTTTACAAAAGATGATTATCAGGCAATACCGGTCTGATTTCGGATTGTACCTGTTCCAGCCGGAAATTGTGGAACGTGAAAGTTGTACCGGCCCCGAAAAAAAGGGGGGTAATTAATGAGAAAATTATTGATTGCTATGCCCGTATTTAAAGAGCGGTGTCCGGATGCGCTTGAGCTGTTAAGGAAACATGGTGTGGAATGTATATTTCAAAATACCCAGGGGCCGGTCTGCCTGGATGATTATGAAGATCAACTGGAGGAAATCGAAGCGGTAATAACCGGAACGGAAAGCTTCTGGGGAGCCGAAGAAATGGACCGCATTAAGAACCTGAAAATAATAGCACGTTTTGGGGTAGGATATGATAACGTTGATGTTAAAGAGGCCGCAAGAAGAGGAATAATATGTACCAATGCCCCTGACGGAAACCGGAATGCAGTGGCAGAATTCACAGTAGCATTACTTCTCAGCCTGATAAAACGTATTCCCGAATCGTACAATATCCTGAAACAAGGTGGATGGGCCAAAATTCAGGGAATTGAACTTAAAGACAAGACAGTCGGTTTTATAGGTTTTGGTGCAATTGCCAGGAGGGTAGCTGAGTTGCTTGTCCCTTTCAATGTCAGGTTTATAGCATATGATCCCTTTCCAAGGTCAGGAGAAATTCCGGTTCAAATGGTCACATTGCCAGCCCTGCTTAAAGAAAGTGACATAGTTCTGATCCATGCAGCGGGTATACCTGAAACACAAAATTTAATCTGTGAACGTGAACTTAAATTAATGAAGCCCAGTGCATATTTAATCAATATGTCGCGAGGCGGTGTCGTAAACGAGCAGGATTTGTACAATGCTCTCCAAAAGAAGCAAATTGCCGGGGCAGCATCGGATGTTTTTGTGAATGAAGGACCCGGAGCGAGTTCGCAGTTACTTGAGCTGGATAACTTTATCGGTACATGTCACATTGCCGGGGGCAGCGTGGAAGCAAGTTCAAAAATTGGTCTGACAGTTTCCAAGGCAGTTATTGATGTCCTGGAAGGGCGAACTCCCCAAAATATTATTCAACCATAAAGAGCAAGGAACAGTAACCTGTTTATCTGGATATTGTTTATAAATGATAAGGAGGAATTTATCATGAAAAAAATTCTAAGCTTATTGCTGGTTTTATCACTTGTTGCAGCTTTTGCCGCATGCGGCTCAAAGGGCTCAACAAATAATCCGTCTGATACATCTGAACCGCAGAATGGAAGTCAGCCACAGACTGCTTCAATCCCACTTACTATCTGGACTGACTTTACGCCTCGTTCAGAAGAAGCCTTCCGCGCATCACTTGACTCCTTTGTTGCTGAAAATCCTCAATATATCCCGGAATTTGAAGTTTTCCCTGGTGCCGACCGTGCGCAGAAGCTTGCCCTTGCAAAACAGTCAAATTCCCTGCCAACATTAATGTTTGCTGCATCTTTTACAATGATGGATTATGCCCACCAGGGTACAATTTTACCCATTACAGAAATAATTGAACCTATCCTTTCAGATTATCCGCAGCACATTATGGATGCTTCTTCAATCAATGGCGAGTACTACATGTTCCCCGTATATCAGTCACCATTTCTGTTGTTCTATAACGCAGATATTTTCAGAGAAGCAGGGCTGGAGGAGTATATAACTGAAAGTCCGGATATTCCGGCACAATGGGTTTTTGATGATTTTGTGAATGTTATACTTCCCACTCTGAAGGAAAAAATGGCCGGAACTGAAAAATATCCTATGGCATTATTTGCAGGAAACGATCAGGCCGACACTAACAGTCATTCATGGCTTCGTATGTATGGAGGAACAGTTTTCAAAGACGGAAGAGTAGTAGCAGGTGAAGATGAGAATACTATTAAGGCATTGGATACATTAAGTGAATGGGTACAGAAAGGTTATACAAATTCAGATGCAGCTACCAAATTGGGTACAGAATGTCTGGTAGACTTTCAAAATCAGCTAGTCGCAATAAGCTGGGGCAACCAGATAAATTTTGAAAATCTGCAAAGTTCGGTAAAAAACGGCACCATGGCTGATTTTGACTTCAGGGTAGCTCTGGTACCCAAAAAAGATTCACAAACCATGGCAATGTATTACTATGGTGGCTTTCTTATGAAAACGGACGATAACCAAATCGAAGGCGGCCTTAAATATCTGTCATGGTTAGCCCAGCAAAAGGATGGAGTATATAAGGATCTCAGCCTGATGTGTATGCCATGCAGTATATCAATACTGGAATCAGTTGCAGATGAACGCCCCATCTATCAGGAATATCTGAATCTCAGTGAATATGTCTATGACTTTACGGGCGGTGTGCCAGGTTACGTAGAGACACGTTCATTGTTCTTCCCGGCATTACAGAGTAAATTGTCCGGTGCCCAGAGCAGTGCTGAAGCTCTAAAAGATTATACTGAAAAGGCAAATGAAATAATTGATACTTATGTTAAAAATTCTGTAGTTCTGAGTAAATAGTTAGATAGTATGGTGCAACTGACAGCGCTGGGTTCAGTTGCACCATATCCTGAAGATTAGGAGTTGATTGCTATCAGAAGGTTTGAAAAACTGAAAGAGAACTTGACAGCATACTTATTCCTTGCACCGTTTCTTGTCCTATTGGCCATATTTATGATTTATCCAATGTGTAAGGGGATATATAACAGCTTTTTCGATTTCCGGTTTGGATCACAGTTGTTTGTAGGAATGCAGAATTATATCCATGTCTTCACAGATAAAGTTTACTTACTAGCAATTCGCAACAGCCTGATATTTGTATTTGCAGTAGTGTCCTTGCTGGTTGTCTTTGGCATCCTTATATCCGGAAGCATTTACGATAAACACAGGTTTTATGTTTCCGGTGTACGGACATGTTTATATATACCTGTAATATGTTCCATGGTGGTCATGGCCATAATATGGCGTTTTATGCTGGATTCCCAGACTGGACTGCTTAGGTACTTCTATGATTCAATCGGTATGAAACCGGTCAATTTGTTAGGGGATGCCAAATGGACCCTGGTAATACTTATTATTATCCTGTTTACCATGAATATCGGGCAAAGTGTTGTTCTTTATGTTGCAAACATGATAAGTATACCGAAAGAGTTGTCCGAAGCCCTGGAAATCGATGGCGGAAAAAGAACGCATCTTTTCAGGTATATTCTTATCCCCCTGTCAAAACCGACCACATTGTTTATTATTGTCACCCAGACAGCTGCGATGTTGCGTGTCTTTGCTGTTATCCAGTTGTTGACAAACGGAGGTCCCAATTATTCTTCAACAACCATGATGTACTTATTGTATCAGGAAGGACTTTTGTATGGCAATTTCGGATCAGCATCGGCGCTGGGGGTAGTCATGTTTATAATGACACTGGTATTGGTGTTGATACAATTCAAATTAGTAAGGCAGGAGAAATAGGGGGTAAAATTTGTGCTAAAAAGACTCAAAAGATATTCAAAGGTGGATCTGTTTGTAAACGGGCTGATCGTTATATGCTGTTTTGCATCGGTTTTCCCCATTTATTGGCTCCTCACGGGTTCGTTTAAATATTCGACAGATATTGTTAAAATTCCTCCGCAGTGGTTTCCACAGAATCCTACGCTGCATAATTACAAGAACATATTTGTGAATAATCCGGCATTTAAGTGGCTGCAAAACAGTTTTACCATATCTGTAGTTACAACTGCAGGTATAGTACTGATTTCTTCAGCGGCAGGGTATGCGCTGTCAAAGATGAAATTCGTCGGCAAGAAGTTTATATTTGCCATTGTGATTGCAGGGTTGATCTTAACTAAAGAGGTTTATTTGCTTCCGTTATATCAGCTGATGGTTTCTCTCGGCTGGATAGGAACTATGAAAGGATATATTATCCCAGACCTGGCGATGCCATTTGGAGTTTTTTTGCTAAAGCAGTTCTATGACGGAATTCCAAACGAAATTAATGAGGCTGCAACTATCGACGGTTGCGGACGTATACGTTTTTTCTTCAAAATAGGGATACCACTTTCCAAACCAGGAATTGGAGCGTTGACAATATTAGCTTTTATAAGGATCTGGAACAGTTATTTGTGGCAATTTGTTATGGCCAAGGGAAAAGAAACCTATACACTCCCGGTAGGAGTTGCAGGATTATTTGATGATCCTACTGTTGTGGATTATGGACTGAAGTTTGCCGGAGCATCAGTTACTGCAATTCCATTGTTGATAGTGTTCATTATTTTCCAGCGGTTTTTTACCTCAGGAATTACTGCAGGCGCAGTCAAGGGGTAATATCTCTTAATAGCTATTTACTTATTGAAAGGATGTAAATAAATGAACAACAAAAGCAGATACTCAGGTATTGTGCCTCCATTGGTTACTCCATTAAACAATGACGAAAAAGTGTGCAAAGATTCATTACATAAACTTATAGATCATTGTTTCAGCAATGGTGTTTCCGGGGTATTTGTCAATGGTACATCGGGTGAAGCTATGCGAGTCAGTGATTCAGTCTGGGAGGAAGTAACCAGGGAAACACTTGCTTATGTGGGTTACAGAGGCGTTGTATTTTGCGGTGCAATAGATTCTTCCACAGCAGGAGCAATTGAAAAGATAAAGAAAATAGAAGCGCTGGGCGGCAAAATAGCCGTATGTACACCACCGTTTTATCTCTCTAGTTTCGGTCAGGACGAAATCTTAAGACATTATGACCGTATCTGCAATAAATCGAATATCGAAATTGCAGTTTACAATATTCCTGACACCACTCATGTAAACATTTTGCCTCGCACTATCGCCAAACTTGCAGAATATGACAACATAGTGGTTTATAAAGACAGTTGTGCTGACTGGCAGCAGTTTCAGCGCAATATTTATTACCTTCATGATAAAGATATCAGCCTGTTTAATGGTGCGGAGGAATTGTGTGCAGCAAGCATGCTTTTTGGTGCACAGGGATGTATCCCCGGCCTGGCCAATTTCTTCCCGGATCTGTTTGTAAAGCTGTATAAGGCCTGCAAAGCGGGTAATATAACTGAAAGCTATAATTTGCAAAAGAAAATATGTAAAGTGAGGGATTGCCTGTTTGAAGGACCTTCATGGATGTCGGTTATGAAATATCTATTGTCCGTATATGGTCTTGGCGAGGAATATGTTTCCTGGCCAATACCGGAAATGACTGATGAGCATAAGCATAAAGTACTTGAAATCTTACACGAAGCCGATGTGATGGAGGCTTAAAACCGCAGGAGGTAATATTAATGCCATCAAAGCCAAATATTCTATTGATAATGACCGATCAGCAACGCTGTGACTCTTTGGGATGCTATGGATCAGATTTTGTCCGAACCCCTAACATTGACCGGTTGGCTCGGGATGGTATCCGTTTTGATAACTGTTATGTTGCAAATACAATATGCACGCCCAGCCGGGCAAGTATCATGACCGGCAAACATTTGCCCGGGCATGGTGTCTATCGTCTCCATGACATATTGCCTTCATCGGAAAAACTTTTTCCGTGGTATTTGCGGGATGCAGGTTATATAACCGCATTATTTGGCAAGTTACATGTCAGCGGTCGATCATTTGAGAGGGAGAATCGCAATCCGAACGACGGATTTGATATATACGAGTATGCAATGAATCCTCATGATGTAGGCGGAACGTATAACAGTTATGCTCAGTGGCTTAAGCGTAAACACCCTGAGTTTTACCAAACTTTAGCGAAAGAAGGGCGTAATGTAAAAGATATACCTGAAGAAGCTCACTTTACTACCTGGAGTGCGGAACGTACAATAGAATTTATCCGTGAACAGAAATCAAACGGACAACCCTTCTTTGCCTTTATGAGCGTGGTAGATCCCCATGATCCCTACGGTGATTATCCCCGGGCATCACTGAATTGTATTTGTGAAGATAAAATACCAGCTCCACACGGTATTTGTGAAATGGATGTGCATAAACTGCCCGAACCCGTTGTCCGGGAACATGAGCATTCATATCTCGGCAATTTTCACAACTATGATATGGAAGATATTAAAGAAATGAGGAAAGGATACTATGCTTCAGTAGCATTTCTTGATAAGCAGGTCGGAAAAGTATTGAATTGTCTTAAAGAACTGAATCTGTATGATGATACTCTGATCATTTTTCTCAGCGATCATGGAGATATGCTGGGTGATCATTCATTATTGATAAAAGGTGGATACTTTTTTGATGAGTGTACACGTGTACCGCTGATAATAAAACCACCGGCTTCTGTCACGTATCCTTCGGTCGTTTCAGGTCTTGTTCAGGCATATGATATAGCAGCGACTATATTGCATTCGGCAGGAATAAGTCCTGACGTGATCCAGAAGGCTATGCCGGACAGCCGCAACTTACTTGACAGAACATTTTTAAAAACCTGTCGGGATGAAGTGTATTGCTTATATCGCAACACCGGTATAGGGGATGAGCGTGTATATTTTTCGCCCCCTAACCATGCGTCAATGATCAGAACCAGGAAATATAAGCTGTGTCTTTATCATAATGTAAAGACTGAACCGCAGGGCGAACTGTATGACATGGAAAAAGATCCGGCGGAAGAACGTAACCTATGGAACGATCAGACGTATGCGCAAATAAAAACAACATTGCTTATTAAACTGTGTGACTGGCTTGTCTCCCAGGAGATTTCAGTGCTTGGATCGCGCGGTGGCGAGATGTTTCCTGATAAAAGTCAATGGCTGAATCTTAATGCACTGTAGTTGTATGGGCTTTACAGCTACAGTGTTTTCTTTCTCTAGTTAATTATGATTCCTGTTTTACTTCAGCGTAGCGGATTATAAGAATTTATTTTATTTTGTCCCAGAATGCATTCACTGTTTCAGTAACGTTGTCCACCCCAAATCTGTTTTTGAGCGTTCGGTTAAAGTATGCTGAATGCCCGCCCCAGGACTGTCCTTCAGTATTGATGTCAACATACCTGGTTTCAGGCATTCTTTTTGTGAAGGCATCATAAATTGCCGAAATCAACCCTGATACTGGGTTGATACTGTGCGGGATTGCTTCTGCACCAGTATGTATATTTCTAGATATGAAGTCGCTTTTTACCTCAACCCTTGTAATCTTGTGAACGTATTTTTTGTGAATTAATTGGAAAGGCGCCCCAATCTGGACAGCGTGGTAAACATGAATACCCATTTTCTCCAATGTCACAAGTGCATCCGCAACGGCCTGGCCGCCTCCGCTGTGGCCTATCAGTATAATCCTGTCGGCCAGATCAAGGTTTTCAAGAACTGCCTCGACCACTTTTGCACCACCTGTTCCGCGGTGCATATGGATTCCGACCTCAAAAACCTGCTTCAGCATTGAAATATCCTTAACTTCGCCTAACGGGAAAACTTCAATAAATATTGCGGTTTTGCCTTGTTTCCTGTATCTCTTTTCAAGCTCGGCCTTAAGATTTCTGAACAAATTCCTTGAGGCATTGGTATTAATACCTGCCGCAAGTATGATCAGAATTTTTTCTCCCATGCTTATATCCCGGCCATCGATGATTATCTATTTCATAATAAGCGCGGGACCCGGGTATAGTCACATATTAACATATGTAATAACCTAATTAAATTTACGGAATTAAGTAAGGACTATTTCAGAGACGATTGAAACTCTATCCGCTGTTTTTATATAAAAAAGAAAATGAGTGAAAAGGCTTTCAGGGTGAAGGAAATGAAAACTGCAAAAAATTGAACAAATTGAACATTAAATAAAATATACTTCTATCAGTCAATTATTTACCATATTAAGTGAGTAAAGCAGGAGGAGGACTTTTAATGGAAGAATTTACCCCGGATTTCAGCAATGTGGTGCTTGCGGCAAGGAATATTACGCCAAAGAGGACACCTTTATACGAACATGGAATAAGCACTTCTGTAATGGAAGAAATAATGAACAGGAAGTTCAGGGATTTGTATCACGGGAATAAAGACGACAAAAGAGAATATTTCAGGAACCATAATCAATTTTTTAAACTGATGGGATATGATACGGTTTCATTTGAACGCTGTATTGGACCGGTCATGCCAGGAAGCGGTGCACTTGGGAGCAATAAGCCCGGTGTTATCAAAAACAGGGAAGATTTTGAGAAATATCCATGGGAAGAGATACCTGACTTGTATTTCAAGGCATATTCAGAAGATTTTGAACTGCTTGGGGAAACCATGCCTCCCGGCATGAAAGCCATCGGGGGAGTTGGATACGGTGTATTTGAAAACGTCCAGGATCTTGTTGGATATATGGAGCTTTGCTATATATCCTACGATGACCCTGAATTATATAAGGATTTGTTCATAGCTGTAGGAAATGTAATGTACAGGATATGGGAAAAGTTTTTGAAGCTTTACGGGGATACTTTCTGTGTGCTCCGTTTCGGTGACGATCTGGGGTTTAAGAGTAACACATTAATTCCTGCTGAGGATATCAGGAAACACATAATACCCCAATACAAAAGGCTGATTGAGCTTGTACATTCATACAACAAACCCTTTTTGCTCCATTCCTGCGGCCATATTTTTGATGTCATGGAGGATTTGATAAATGAAGCAAAAATAGATGCCAAACACTCAAATGATAATCAGATTGCACCGTTTTCGGTGTGGGTGGACAAATACGGTGACCGCATAGGTAATTTTGGTGGTGTCGATACCGACCATCTGTGCCGGAAGAGCGAAGAGGAAATCAAGGAGATCACAAGGGAAGTAATGGCTTATTCTGTCGGGCATGGGGGATTTGCAATAGGTTCAGGCAACTCCATACCGGATTATGTTTCTGTTCCGGGTTACCTGGCAATGATAGAGGCAGCGAGGGATTTCAGAGGCGAATAATGATTGAATAAAAATGAGAGTTTACAAATATTGTCTTTGTTCAGAATATGCAATATTTTAAAAACAATATGCCGGGACTGAGTGGATTTTGTTATGCTAAAATTAATTCATACGGGTAAACTCCGTGTATTTACTTAGATGTCACTTCAACTCCTTTTTATAATGACAGATTGCAAAGGAGGGCTTATATGGATTACAGAAGTATGTTTCCCAAAATATTTTCCCTGGAAGGTAAAGTCGCACTGGTAACCGGGGCCAGCCATGGCATAGGCTTCGCAATTGCCTGCGCGTATGCCGCTGCCGGCGCTGCTGTCGTTTTCAACGGCAGGAGCCGGGAATCGGTTGACAGGGGACTTGAAAATTACAGGAAAGCAGGTATAGAGGTTAAAGGTTATGTGGCTGATGTCACCGATGAAGAAGCCATACAGGAAATGGTGGCAAGAATAGAAAAGGAAGTCGGCATAATTGATATTCTGGTAAACAACGCCGGAATTATCAAACGTATTCCAATGCTTGAAATGAAAGCCGAGGAGTTCAGGGAGGTAATAGATATAGACCTGGTCGGGCCATACATCGTGTCCAGGGCCGTTCTTCCCGGGATGATAAAGAAAGGTCACGGAAAAATAATCAATGTATGTTCCATGATGAGCGAACTGGGCAGGGAAACCGTATCGGCTTATGCGGCAGCCAAAGGCGGGCTGAAGATGCTTACCAAAAACATTGCTTCCGAATACGGTATGTATAATATCCAATGCAACGGCCTTGGTCCAGGTTATATTGCAACACCGCAAACTGCTCCGTTAAGAGAAGAAGGTCATCCGTTCAACAGTTTCATTGTGTCAAAAACACCCGCAGGCCGTTGGGGTGTTCCTGAAGATTTGGCCGGTCCTGCTATATTCCTGGCATCGGACGCTTCCAATTTCGTAAATGGACACATATTGTATGTAGACGGCGGTATCCTGGCCTATATTGGCAGACAGCCTTAAAAAATACATCGGTACATATCGATTTATATAAAAAGACAGGTGGCAGAATAAAACCTGTCTTTTATTATTGTTGATTTCTAGATTTTCATATGTTATATGAAAGAAGCAATATAAATTATCTGACACTGTTCTGGGCATATTTCTTGGGAGAGATACCGACTGACGCCTTAAAAGTTCTTAAGAAGTTGCTGTAATCATTGAAGCCGCTTTTTTCAGATACTTCAAGCACGTTCATTCCCATGGAAAGAAGTGATTTGGCTATACTGATGCGCCGGGCGGTAATGTATTTGTTTATTGTGACTCCTGTTGCAGCCTTGAAAATCCTTGAAGCATACGATTCACTGATATAGAAGCGGTTTGCAAGCTGTTCAATTGTAATTCTTTCGGTTATGTTCTGATTGATAAAATTGAGCATTTTCAAGGCCAACTGGTTATAATGGAAAGAAGTTGAATCTGAAAATAATTTGTTGCTTGCGATAAAAGCTTCATTGATAAAAACCATCAATTCCATGAAAGCTGCCCGTTCAACAATATCGGAGCCATATCCGTCGGAAACGTTAATTTTGCTAATAAAATACAAAAAACGGGTTTGCTGTTCTTTGCTGAGGGATATGCGGTGGCTGAACAAGCGGGACCGCTCAAAGAAACAATATGAAAGATCAGTTTCTTCAGTGGATAAATTTTTTAAAAATTCAGGGTGTACTGCTATGATGATTCTCTCATGATTTCTTTTGTCAATGCTGGTCAGATGATGCGGTTCATAGGGATTGATTACGAAAAGATCCCCCGGGGAAATGTCATACATACGTTCACCTATCAGAAACTTCTTTCCGCCCTGAATGGAGTAATAAATCTCGCAGGTGTCATGAATGTGCATATCCATTGTCTTTTCCTCATGGAACAGATGTGCGACCGAAAAGGAACGATTTGCAATCGCTTTATCAATGGCTTTCTGGCATGAATTATGTATTTCCAGAAAAGACACCTCCCCAACTACAATTCTAAATGACTTGTTCAGTATTTGCAACATTTTATGTCCAATATGCTTAGACAGCCATATTTTTTGTATGATAGATTTAAAGTGGATTTCGAGCATTTTCCGGAAATACGTAAGGAGGTTTGTGTCGAGGATGAAAATTGCATTGATAAATGAAAACAGTCAGGCCGCAAAGAACGGGCTCATTTATGAAACCCTGAAAAAAGTTGTGGAACCCATGGGGCACCAGGTGTTCAATTACGGCATGTATGGGAGCGATGACGAGAACCAGCTCACTTATGTGCAGGTTGGAATTCTTGCAGCTATTCTCCTTAATTCCGGGGCGGCTGATTATGTCATTACCGGCTGTGGGACAGGCGAAGGCGCCATGCTTGCCTGCAATGCCTTCCCCAATGTTTTATGCGGGCATATTGTTGATCCTGCCGATGCGTACATGTTCTCACAAATAAATGATGGAAATGCAATTTCATTGCCTTTTGCGAAAGGCTTTGGATGGGGTGCAGAATTGAATTTGCAATATATTTTCGAAAAATTGTTTGAAGGCGAAAGCGGACAGGGCTATCCGAGGGAAAGAGCTATACCCGAACAGAGAAACAAAAGAATCCTGGACGAAGTCAAGAAAGTAACCCATCAGGATATGCTTACGATACTTAAAAATATCGACCAGAATCTGCTTAAGGGAGCGGTAAGCGGCAAACATTTCAAAGAGTATTTTTTCAGTAATTGCAGGAATGAAGAGATTGCAGATTATATCCGCCGGATACTGGATTAAGCGAAGGAGGATAACATGAACTGGATTGATGAAGCCTGGGAAAAGGCCATAAAGAAGGTAACACTGTCGGGTAACCGCATAAAAGACGGTATTCCATATAAAGTTGTAGACCGGAAATATAATGATTTGTCAGATGATCCCAACTGGTGGACCAATGGTTTTTGGGCTGGGTTGCTGTGGCTCATGTATAAGGCTACGGGTGATGGGACATTCAGATCCTATGCGGAAGGTGTTGAAAAGAAGCTTGACACTGCGCTTATGAATTATGACAGGGTGGACCATGATGCCGGTTTTTTGTGGCTTTTAAGCGCGGTGACAAATTTCCGCCTGACCGGGAATGAGAAATCCCGCCGTACAGGTTTGATTGCTGCCAGCATCATGGCTTCAAGATATAATCTGAAAGGCGGATTTATCAGGGCATGGAATGATTATCAAGGCATGAACAGGGCGGGATGGGCTATCATAGACTGCATGATGAACCTTCCTCTGCTGTATTGGGCATCGGAAATGTCAAATGATCCTAGATTTAAATTTATTGCCCAGAGTCATGCCGACACTACCATGAGAGAATTCATAAGACCTGACGGCTCTGTAAAACACATAGTCTGTTTTGATCCGGAAACGGGCGAGGTAAAAGATTGGCTTGGAGGACAGGGCTATGACAGGGATTCCTCCTGGAGCAGGGGTACCGCATGGGCCTTGTATGGGTTTACCTTAAGCCATCAGTACACAGGAGAGCAAAGATATCTTGATACTGCAAAAAAGGTTGCGAATTTCTTCATAGCGTCGCTTCCGGATGATTATGTGCCTTATGCCGATTTCAAGGCACCCAGGGATTTAAACATTCACAGGGACACATCGGCCGGTGCCTGTGCGGCCAGCGGTCTTCTCCTGCTTTCATCCCTCGTGTCCGAGAATGAAAGGGATATCTATAAAAACGCCGCGCTGAAGATATTGAAGTCATTGTATGAGAACTACGGAAGCTGGGATGAAGACTATGAAGCCTTGCTGAAACATGGCTGTGTGGCTTTCCATTCCAAGGACGAGGCCGATGTTTCGCTGATATATGCGGATTACTTCCTTATGGAGGCTCTCGCCCAGCTAAAGGGCATCAGACCGCTATTCTCAAGATATTGATTTGAGGGATAAGCACGGAAGGGCTGAAAGGATAACAATCCTGAAATATTCATAGGTTTTGGGGAAAGTGGAACAAACCTATCCCGGCATGATTTTCACTCTATGCTATAGCCAATACGCATGGA
>Ga0134094_1001563_pt1 | contig 21816 bp, 16 predicted proteins | sample 5_1taG_FD_94458 | JGI IMG/M metagenome (GOLD analysis project Ga0134094, IMG submission 94458) | Switchgrass degrading microbial communities from high solid loading bioreactors in New Hampshire, USA - 5_19_20_110_A1 metaG | ecosystem: Engineered > Bioreactor > Semi-continuous > Anaerobic >... | reverse complement strand
TGGATGGAATAGGTACGCTGACATTCTCTGTCACATACTTGGGATACCTGGGTTGTGCCATTTTGATGTCATTTACCGCGTAACTGCCTTTGCCCACCTGGATTACTCCCGGTGTGGGTATCTCCGGTATCGGATACTGGGGACGCGGATCTCCAGGAACATACTCAAAAACTTCAAATTCGCTTATGGAGTATCCGGAACCTCTGGCCTGCGCATGCCCCAGCATCCTGACAAAACGACCCGTAACATAACATGGTATGTAATCCGGATCGCCCATGCCGTTGAGTTCCCTGTAAACAGTTGTCCAGTACTGTCCGTCATGGGAAACCTGGATATCATAAACCCGTCCGAATTCCGCAAAGCCCCAGATAATATTTATCTGGCCTATCGTATAGACGGCTCCGAGGTCTACCTGGAACCATTGTTCATTACCCTGTTTAGAAAGCCAGTATGTTGACGGATTGCCGTCAACTGCCTTCACAGGATCCAGATCTCCGGGCTGGGCCCACCAGGGAGTATCTGTGGACGAAGCGGTTACAGGTTTGTTAAGGGCAAGATTCACTGTCGGCTTTGGAGGCGGATTGATGCCACCCGTTCCGTATACCTCAAATTCGTACAAGGCCACCCCATAACCGGTGACGCATTTTTCCGCAAAAAGACGTACATAACGGCCCTGTCCTGACAGACTTATATCCTCAACGCAATAAATATTTCCGGCAGGGCTCTGGACTCTCTGCCCGCCTGTCCCGTTATTCTCAACATAAATTGTCTGCCAGTTTATCTCATCATTTGATACTTCTATTCTGTATCTGGTCGCATAAGTAGCTTCATTTTGCCACTTAAGCACCACCCTGTCTATGGTCGCAACAGCTCCCAGGTCAACGTCTATCCACTGGTTCTCAGTTTCCCATTCGGCGCCCCAGTGAGTATAAATGCTACCATCGGTTGCCCTGCTGGGAATATCGCCACCGTGAACCGTGGATGCATAGCAGGGTCTGTTAAGGGATAAGAGGTATGATTCGGCTGCCCTTGTTATGGTTAAGCCAGGATACAGAAGGAAACCGGCAATCATGCATAACATGATCGCAAATGCCGTTATCCTTCTGAAAGTATTATTTTTGAACATAATAACACCTCCAATTATTAATTTGCATTTTCATTCTTATGCAAGTAATAACTGAATAAGTATCAGGTATGAACAGTCTCCCTGAAAGGTGCAGTTTAAAGATTGCTCAGGGAATACCGGATATCTGTATTAAAACAATGGGGGGAACCCGGCAGTTGCTGGAGCGGAAGGGTATACTGCCTCCGGCTGAAATGGCAGTATACCCCTGATACTTTTTTGTTTCTGACTGCCGACTGTTCTCACGCGGACAATCATTACGGATACTCTATAATGTACTGTCTCATCTGCTCGCCCTGCCTGGCCGCATTGCCTGAATCATTGATGACATGCGTGATTTCACTGTCCGGATGCCCTGCCAGCCATACCGTACATGTATTGTGGTGCCTGACGCCCGGTTTGTTGGGTGATTCTACGGCGCTGTGCAGTTTTACCGGCGCATCCCTGAAATAGCTGTATATGCCCATGCCCCATGTCTCATGATAGTTTACATGATCTGCCACCTTATACGATGCAAATCCGTTCTTTGTACCGTTGTGGCTCATCCAGGAAGCCTGGTTCGGAATATCGTAAGGTATTTCACTCTGGTAGAAGTAGGTCCTTCCGTATTCCCCATTCCATACCGTCTGGTATTCATGGAAGTGTTCCACCATGAGTGCATACAGTGTTACATAATCACCGTTAACAATGATGCCGTTTTTAGTGGTATTGATGTTCCATCCTACTCCTTCGCCGTGGTCAGCGCGCCATACCCAGAAATTATCGCCAACCACATGGTTGCTGTTGATTATGATGCAGACATCGGCTTTGCCCGCGGCAGCGCCGCCCACCCTGAAGTAAACGTCGCTCAGGAAGGTCGGATTGGATGAATGATTTGCCGAACTGCCTTCGGGGCCGATTTCAAGAAGCACAGGCGAGTTTATGATACCCGCATCAAACAGCAGGCCTGACACGATTACCCCGTCAACATCTGCTATCTTCATGCATGCATTTCCGTTTACAGGTGTAAGCGTGGCCAGTCCAAGCCCAAGTATTATGGTATTGGGCTGGGTCACCAAAAGCGGTCCGCCAAGCCTGTAAATGCCCGGAGTGAAAATTATGTTCTTCCCCTGGCTCAGGGCTTGATTCAGACTTTCCACCGTCGATGTTTCGGGATGGGCTATGACAAACTGATCCATGGTAAGCGGACGTCCTGCCGGTACCCCATTCTCCCATGATACCCCGACCGAATTGATCCTGATATCAGGAACAAATACCTTATACTCTGAACCGTCAAGATACAGGAAAGGTTTTTCCCTGATTATGGGCGTCTGATTAATCACTGTGTAGGGAGGATTCGGGTATGACGGGGGAGGTGCATTCACACATCCGCTGAATACCATATTCCAGACACCATTGGCCCATTCTGCCCACTTGCTGTTTCTCGAGAACCACTGCTGCTGTGATCCCGGAACAACTTTGCCATCAATTATGCAGTCAGACATAAAGCCCCCGCTGGTCCATCCGCCGTACCAGTGCAGGGAAAGTTCTCCCCTGATATGGACACGCCTCATTGAGACAGCCTGCGACACTGCCCAGACGGTATCGCTGTTGACCGCAATGTTTTCAACCCCTCGCCAGAAATTGCATGTCGCATTGTTATTAGGCAGATTCGGCCAGCAGGCCAGCCCGTTGATACTTGTCTGGTCTGGCAGCAGGCCAAGGCCAAGAACCTGGGTATAGTAGCCGACATTTACAAAGGTACTGTAATTTCCGGGTTTGAACAAAAGCGCATACCTTTCGGATGAGAACTGCCCTGTGTCTGCGGGAGCCATTCTGTCATAAATGTAATTGACAGTATCCTGGATATATGATGCGGGCATGGAAGGATCAAAAATTATAACATTTGGTCCGAAGTCCAGTATTGTTCTTGCTGATACATGGTCAGACAGGGACGATTCACTGCTTCCGCTGACTGCAGATACCTTGTAGTAATAAGTAGCCGTATCCAGCCCTGTATCTGTATAGCCTGTCGAAGTAACAGGCGCGCTGTTAACCTTCATATATGGACCTGCTGCGGTAAATGAGCGGTAAATATTGTAACCTGCGGCGCCAGGTACAGGATTCCAGCCAAGGCTAATCGAATTGGCTGTATAAGAGGTTACGGTGAGGCCTGACGGAGGATTAATGGATACCGGAGGCGGTCCGTCACCTTCAGATCCATATACTTCAAATTCCCAGATGGAATAGCCATATATCATTGCCCGCTGTGTACCGTACATCCTTACATACCTTCCTGGAACAGGCTGGAAACTTGCGTCAAGGACATGCGCCATGGTACCGTTGGTAACGGTGTAGACATCCGTCCAGCTTACGCTGTCCTGCGAGACCTGTATCCTGTATTCCTTTCCGGCAGCGTTTTCCCATACGATTTTGACACCGGCGATATTATAACTGCTTCCCAGGTCCACCATGATCCACTGGGGATCGCTGTACTCGGACTCCCAGCGGGTGTTTGGATTTCCGTCAAAGGCTTTGTTTGGTGTATTGGTCGCATTGTAGGAGGACGATGCAGCAGCCGGTTTATTGAGAGCCAAATTCTCAGCCGCATTGGATACTGTGATCACAGGTGCGGAAAAGCTCAGAAGAAACGCCAGAATCAGGATAACCGAGAAAACTCTTTTCCTCTTCAATTCGATTCCCTCCTTTTTCAATAGAAATAATTTCAGAAAGAGATGTCTTTCGCACCTCAATGACTGTACCCATATATGTCGGCTTGTCGGCAGGCCTATGGCATAATACATCCTGTCCGCCCAGATGCATGCCACTATAACCGGTCAGTCGGAGGAATCCTGGATAGCAAATACATATACGGTACTGTGTTTATTGGTACAATAATGATGAAAATACAGATTGCAGAAAGATTGCAGCAAGACGATTGTTGTGTGATGTCCGGATAGCCTTGTTTGAACTCCAATGTCCGTGAAAATTTTCAATGACTTGAAGCTGCCTTTTCGGAATACAAGATATGTTTGCATGGTGAAGTATATCATATTTGAGTAATTTTGATGGTAGACAAATTTTAAAAATGGTTGACTATTTTAGATTTTTTGTAAAAATAAAACAAATTATTCTGAATTAGGCCCAATTTTTTGTGCGCTGCCACTATTACATGAACAAAGCCTTAATTGAGAAATTCTTACATTATCTATGGCTAATGTACGGGCTATGCATAAAAAATTACACTTGTTTATGCTTTGATCCGGCATAAACAAATGTAACCATATTTCCGGCATCCTCCATCCCGAGGCAGTTATAAATATAATAACGAATTCTTATTGTCTTTTCAGGGCTTCTTCTGCAAGGAAAAGACCTATATATTTTGCATTGTTCCAGACAAGGCTGTCAAATTTCCTGTCATCATGGGGAACATCGGTATTGTTGTATGGCGTAAGTTCTATGCAGAAAGCAGGCCTGCTGAACTTCATCCTGAACCAGTTCTCATATCCTGCCCCATAGACAGAAGGATTTTTTGAAACAGGCAGCATCTCGTATTTGGTCAACGCCGCCAGCCTTTTTGCCATTGCTTCAACTCCGGGGATTTTATCGACCGTACCTTCATCCGCCCAAAAAATAGAGTTGCCTTTTGCGTGGAAAGATGCTGCAAGTATAAATTCATTTTCTTCCGACAACTTCATCATGGCCTTGACTTCAGGCTCGGTAGCAGGACCTTTCCCCTTGTAATTCTCAGATGCAGGCTTTCCTACATCATCATATTTTTCTTCCCAATATGCAGGGTACTGGCGGTTAAGGTCCACACCGTTTATATTGGCCTTCCATTCCCGGTAAGTCGGCCTTACTAATGCCATAGCCTGTACGGCTTCCTTGTCCGCAACTGCGTTAAGGCCGTTGTTTACAAGATTTACCCCGTCGGGATTTACCATTGGTACGACATACAGGGTTATCTGGTCAAGCAGTTTTCTGACGTCATAATTTCCTAATTTCCTGTTGTCTGTATAGGCCTTTGCATATTCCTCGGCCATTTTCATCAGGTATGAACTGGTTATGTATTCCCTTGCGTGGTGTGCACCGCAAAGAATTATCTTTTTGGAACCAGTGCCAAGCTTGATCAGCAGCAGATCCCTGCCTTCGACCGAACTGCCGATTGTGTCGAGGGCAATTACTTCAGGATACCTTTCTGCCAGCTTCTGGCTCTCAAGCATCATCTGATCATATGTATAAGGCACATATGGATTGACAATTCCGGCTTCTTTGTCCGAAACCACCTCCGAATCCGGTGATGGCTCAGGCTTGGGTATCGGGGTGGGCCTGGGCTCTGAAGACGGTTCAGGGCTCGGACGTATATCGGGTGCAGACTGGGAATCACTGACGGGATCTGATGCTTTTTCATTGTCTGAATTGGATGCGGATGATTCAGCCGTGTCATTACCTGATTCAGTACCAGGTCCTGTTGCCGGGCTTGTTTCCGGAGGCGCGGAAATATACGGATCATCCTGGAGCCCGTTTCCAGGCATTGGAACAGTATCCCCTTCAGGATCAAGCCAGTTTTCCGTATCCATGTTTTCACCATTAAAAGGAGGCTCCGTAACAGAACCTTCGTTTTTTACATAGCCTTCTGTACATGCCGCAAGGCCAAGTATTGAAATCATCAGAAGCAAAATAACAACATAACACCACATTTTGGATGAAATCCTGTCTGACATATTCTTCAACTTCACTATATGCTGTTTTAAATGTATTATAGAACGAATCACCGGAAGTAATCAACACCCGCTTTTTGTTTAGCAGGTGCATAAAAATACAAACAAAAGCCAAAAAGGAATAATTCTACAATTTGACAAATATACTATTCGTGTAAATTTGCATTTGAGGTGTTATAATGTCCGAAGGCAGAATACGGCATATGTTTCCGGGCGGCAATACGCCTGCTGGGTTTTTCAGCTATTATGAATACGTAATCTCACCCTATGAGGCCAGAAAAATATTTATTTTAAAAGGCGGGCCCGGAACAGGAAAAAGTACGCTCATGAAAAAAGTCGGGCTGGAATTTTCCAAAAAAGGATATGATGTCGAATTTATGCGCTGTTCCAGCGACAATAACAGCCTTGACGGAGTTGTAATACCAAAACTGAAGATTGCCATTCTTGACGGCACTGCCCCCCATGTAATTGACCCCGTTTTCCCCGGCGCTGTCGACGAAATAATAAATCTGGGCCAGTTTTGGAATGAAAAAGGTTTTGAAAACTATAAGGAACAGATACTTGCAATAAATCAGCAAATCAAGGGACACTTTGCAAGAGCCTACCGTTATCTGAAAGCCGCTGCCTATATAAAAAATGATACCGAAAATATATACGAAAATGCCATGAATAAGGGCCGGGCAATTCTTTTTGCCTGCAAACTGGCATCTGAAATATTCAGGAATATTCAGCCTTCCGACAGTTTCGGCAAATTAAGGCGCATGTTTGCCAGCGGAATAACGCCCGGCGGTTTTACCGACAATCTCGACAGTCTTTGTTCGGGAACCACGATAATCAGGCTGATAGCTCCCACTGGAAGCAATACGGGAGAAATCATGGAACACCTGAAAAAAGAGGCCCTTCTCAGGGGTTTTTACACAGAAGCCTTTTACTGTCCTATGGATCCGGTAAGAGTGGAACATCTTATCATACCGGAACTTAATGTTTCAGTTATTACGGCCAATGTATACCATGATATAAGCGATCCGGGCGGCAATAACTGCGTATCATATGACCTGAGGGAATTCCATGATCAATCCAGAATTGGCGAATCAAGCGATGAACTGGAGTTCAACTGTACCAACGCGGAAGTTCTGATGCAGCAGGCAATCAAATGCATAGGAAAAGCAAAGAAAGCCCATGATGAACTTGAAAGGTATTATATCAAAAACATGGATTTCGCAGGCCTGAATAAACTGCAGGAAGAGCTTGTGGAGAAAATCCTGAATTATGCCTGATTAAAGCACAAGGCAGGGAATTGTCGCTCTGTTCCCTGCCTTTTTTACAACTTGTTTTCAATTCTTCAGTTACAATTGGCCGCAAGGGTTCCCCGTTCCGAACAGCCCCAAAGCACCAAAGTTAACTTGACCAATTGACAAAAAATGAGGACATGGCTCCGGCAAGCTCCGCCATGTCCCCAACGACGTGGTCTGCTCTCTGTAGTCCGGCGGACTGTCCCAATATACTTACTGCCGGGTGGTCATTTCCTCCGCAGCTTTCGGCTGTCTCCAGAGGAAGCCCTTGCGTCCGCTTTTTATGACTGGAAGGCCATGATATTCAGATCTGAATGCAATCCGCAGAAGCAGATGAAGTTGTATGCGAAAAGCGAAGCTCGAGTGAGGGAAAATCTCAGGATGTGATTTTAGCCGGCGCACGCATGGATGCGTGATCGCCCAGCGACCTCACGGGAGCAAGACGGAATCTGCCCCTGTCCTGAACAGAAAAAAAGGGCATGGAATCTGTTTCCATGCCCCTCTTATGCATTAACCTTTGTCTTCACCAAGCACCACTTGTACTGTCAGATACTGTCCCTTGTCATACGGATATTTTTCTGGCAGCCTGTAAAGCGTTATCTCGACAGTATCGCCGGCTTTATACTTATTTTTCTCTCTGTCAAGGTCCTCGAAGGACTTGATTTCAACACCATTGAATTTTGTTATTATGTCACCTGTTCTGATACCTGCTTTATATGCGCCGCTCAGCGGTTCAACCGAATATACAAGGACTCCTTCAGGTACATTGTTTGCCTTGGCCACATCCGAATTGAAACGTGTGTCAACGGTAATACCGAGCTGGGGCCTTCCTCTTACATAACCGTCCTGAATCAGGCTTTCAGCTACTGCGACTGCATCGTTGGACGGAATTGCAAAGCCAAGGCCTTCAAACTGTACTCCGCTGATCTTGGAAGTATTGATTCCTATTACCTGCCCTTTTGCGTTTACGAGAGCTCCTCCGCTGTTACCCGGATTTATTGCCGCATCTGTCTGAATGAGTTTCAAAGATTTGCCGTCGTCAAATTTCACTTCCCTGTTAAGGCCGCTTATTATTCCCGATGTAACGGATCCCATAAACTCCAGTCCGGCTGGATTGCCTATTGCAATCGCCTTTTCGCCGACCTTAACCTTGTCCGAATCCCCGAATTCGGCTGCAGGAAGTTCGGAAGCATTGATTTTGAGGATGGCAATGTCTGTTCTGCTGTCGCGTCCGACAACTGTTGCATCATAGGGTTTGTCAACCTGGTTCGGAAGGATTACCTGGATTTTCGCACCGGGAGCTATTTTATTCCCGCTGTTTCCAAGCATTGCATCCTCTATTACATGGTTGTTGGTAATAATGTATCCGTCGCTGCTGTATATGATTCCGGATCCTGATCCCTGATTTTCACGTGTTCCAAATAAGAAATCACTGGTCTGGAAAGTGACGCTTATTCCTACAATGGAAGGGCTTACTTTCTCTGCCACGGCTGTTTCAACTGTAACCTCACCGGTATTGTCGACTATTTCTATCTTTTTTACAGGTACCTGAGTGGCATTGTTGTTGCTTTGATAATTAGTGCCATCGCTTTGCGGCATGAAATAAGTAAAATACGCTCCGACAACTCCGCCGGTCAAAATTGAACTTATGAGCGCCACGATAATCATGGGCACTATAATTCCTTTGAATTTTCCCTTCGACGGCTCTTTATAGCTTTCGCTGTAAAAGGACGATGTTTTCAGGTCTTCATAATCATCGCCGTCTTCATACTTTCTATAGTAAGAGTATGTGTACTCGTCAGGATTTGAACTCGGTGTGTAATTCCAACTGTTATCTGAATTATTATACCCTCTGTACTCATCCATAAATTTACCTCCCCTTTCTTTTGTCGTTCATTTTCTATATATATGTTAAACACAACTTTTTAATTAGTTATGAATAAAATGTTAACTTTAGTATGTCTCAGTTCCGGAAGCACTACGCAAGGTAAAAATAAACTTGGAGCCAACGCCTTCCTTGCTTTCCACTTTTATACTTTCTTTATGCGACATTATAATGTTTTTGACTATTGCAAGACCAAGTCCGACACCAGTCCGGTCTTCGCTCCGTGATTTGTCAGTCTTGTAAAATCTTTCAAAAATATTTGGCAGCTCACTTTCAGGAATGCCCTTTCCTGTATCTTCCACCGAGACATTGACTTTATCCCTTGTAAGAAAAGTTCTCACAGTTATTCTGCCGTAATCGGGGGTAAATTTTATGGCGTTGTGAAGAAGGTTTATAATAACCCTCTGGATGGCTTCTTTATCTGCTTTTACGAGCATTTTTTCCTGTTCGAAATCCGCGCTGAATTCCAGATTCTTTTCTATGAACATTTGCTGCAGACTAATAACACAACGCCTTATAAGCTCATTTATATCAAAGACCGATATATTTAGCTTTGTCTCCCCACCCTGCATTCTGGCAAGATCAAGCAGGTCATTGACAAGATTCTGCATTCTTCTTACTTCATCCCTTACTATTGAAAGATATTCGTTCTGACGTTCCTTATCAATCACGCCGTCAAGTATCCCCTCTATGAAACCTTTTATTGTTGTTATGGGGGTACGCAGCTCATGACTCACATTTCCTATAAAGTCACGCCTCATCTGTTCGAGATTTTTCAGGGATACCACCATATTATTGAAACTTTCGGACAATTCAGCTATTTCATCTTTACCTTCGACGACAATCTTCTCGTCAAAATCACCCGAAGCCACTCTCTTTGCAATATCCTTCATTTGTTTGACCGGCTTTACAATCCTGCGTGAAAGAACGGCAACAAAAAGGAATGAAATGAAAGAACCCACCAGACCTGACAAAATGAAAATTACGAAAACGGATGATTTTGTACTGAAGACAACCGGCATCTGGGCATGAATAAGCACAAGAACCTGAGCATTCAGGTTATAGGGAGGAATGTCGGTCAGCCTGAAATACTCCCTTCTGGTTATCCATTCTACACCTGATTTGTCAAAAAGACCGTAAAAATCGCCTGTCATATACTCCTGGTCGGATCCTGCATACTGCCGCTCGTCAGGCAGTTTCGGGCGGCCGTCTTCGGATATTTCCAGTTTATCGGCAACATATTCGGGAATATCTGAATAAAAAAGAAAAGCGCCGTCGTCCCTTAAAATCCATATAATTGTATCGGTATTGTCGGCAAGTATCTGAATGAAGCTGTTGAATAAAAAAGGATCCCTTATTGTATAGCTTCTAAGCAGGGTATCCAGGGCAGAAATTACCTTCTCGGAAATATTGTCAAGCTGCTCTGATTTCTGATCAATTATCATGTTTTTAAGGCCGGCATTCATCAGAAAACCGGTTATGGTGAAACTGATGATAAGGACAAGCAGAACCATCGTAAGAATCTTACCAAACAATGTTCTTATCATCATTTCACCTCAAACTTGTAACCTACACCCCATACGGTTTTTATCTGCCATTTATGCTGTCCGGGCTCCAGTTTTTCCCTCAATCTTTTTATATGGACATCAACCGTTCTGGTGTCGCCGTAAAAATCAAATCCCCAGACATTTTCCAGAAGTTGTTCCCTGGTAAAGACCTTATTGGGATTTGAGGCAAGAAAATACAACAGCTCAAGCTCCTTCGGAGGAAGGCTCAAATCGTTGCCGTTCAGTTTCACCGTATAATTTGATTTATTGATTACAAGCCCGGGAAATACCAGTTGAAGAGGGGCTTCTTCATGGTGTTCATACCTTCTTAAAACTGCCCTGATACGTGCAATCAGTTCCTTGGGCTCAAAAGGTTTTACCATATAATCATCAGCGCCCAGTTCCAGGCCAAGTACCTTGTTGAAGGTTTCGTCCTTTGCCGATAACATTATGATAGGAATGGAACTGACTTTTCTTATCTCCCGGCACACCTGCCACCCGTCCATCCCAGGGAGCATAATATCTAGGATGACAATGTCCGGAGCTTTATCTTTGAACTCTTCCAAAGCCTTTTTGCCATTATGGCAAAGCGTAACCCTGAAATTATCTTTTTCAAGATACATTCTAATTATTTCACAAATATTTATATCATCATCCACAACAAGTACATGAGTACCCATTCCAACACCATCTTTCCTGTGGTATGTGTTTTTCTTCTTTTATTTTATATCAAACAGCCATTTGTGTACCACCATACCAGTGCGCTTTGACACCATTATCACTTAACCATCCGTAAAATTCAAGCTGTTACCGGCAATAAAATAATCTATCCCGATAACGGAACATAAAAAACAAACCGGCAGACAGTCAAATATGACCATATGCCGGCAAAAACACTGAATTCTAAAAAAACATGGAGCCATAATATAAAAGTTTTCACTCCGCCCGGAAAATCCAGACGGAGCAAATCTCAGCGAAGCAGAATTTATATGATAGCAAGGATAACAAAGTTAATTATGAACAGGATGGTTGATACCCACAGTACGGGACTTACGTCCTTGGCCTCACGTTTAAAGATCTTTACTATGCAGTAGAAAATGAAGCCTGTAGCAATACCATAGGAAATGCTGTAACAGAATGCCATGAAAATACCTGCGAAGAATGCCGGAATCGCTTCTGCCAGATCATCCCACTTGATATCCTTGAAGGTTGACATCATCATTATACCAACAGCAATCAGGGCCGCTGCTGTAGCCTGTCCGGGAATAGCGCTGATTAAGGGAGCGAAGAAAGCGCTGAGCACGAAGAGAATAGCAACTACAACGCTTGTCAGACCTGTGCGTCCGCCGGCGCCAATACCTGCAGCGCTCTCAACATAGGTTGTGGTATTGGAAGTACCGAAGATAGCGCCTATTGAAGTAGCGGTAGCATCGGCGAACAGGGCCTTGTCCATTTTGGATTTAAATCCTGTGCTGCTGAAAAGGGCTTCTTCGTCCTTTTCATCGAAGATACCACTTCTTCTTCCTGTTCCGATAAAGGTTCCGATGGTATCGAAGGTATCTGACAGGCTGAATGCAAAGATTGTCATCAGCACAAGAGGAATTCTGCCCGGGTCACTGAAGAGAGACAACAGTCCAGGATTTCCGAATGCTGCGAACATTGTCTCTGGAAGCTGTGACAGAGCTTCTGAAAAGCTGATTGCTTCGCCTATTTTTGTAACTCCGAAAGGAATACCAAGAATTGCAGTTACAGCTATACCAATCAGAATTGCGCCTCTGACATTGCAGACAAGAAGGATGAATGTCAGAACAATACCGAAGATAGCAAGCAGAACGCCGGGAGTATTCAGCGGAACGATAGCAGGAACCGCGCTTGAATTGGCAATAACTGTGCCGCCTTCGCCAAGCTGTACATAGGTTCCGGGATCGGAAGTGAAGCTGAGGAGACCGGCGCTCTTAATTCCAATATAGGCAATGAAAATACCTATTCCGCCGCCAATCGCGTTCTGAAGACTTTCAGGAATTGCCTTGATTATTAATTTACGAATTTTTGTCACTGTAATTAGGATATTGATGAGACCGCAGATAAAAACCATGGCAAGTGCTTCCTGCCACTTAAATTTAAGGCCGATAACTACTGTAAATACGAAAAATGCATTAAGTCCCATACCGGGAGCCTGCGCGTAAGGAACATTGGCTACCAGACCCATTACAAGCGTACCTATTACGGCTGCAATGATGGTTGCGAGAAATACTGCACCCCAAGGCATACCTGCCTGCGAAAGAATACTGGGATTGACCATGATTATATAAGCCATGGTTACAAAAGTTGTCAATCCTGCGACAAATTCGGTACGTACATTGGTACCATGTTCCTTAAGGCGAAATGTTTTTTCAAGAAATCCCATAGATTTCCCCTCCTGAAAAATATATTGGCATAAAATAAATTGAAGTCTTTTTAGTTTGTTAAACTGTAGTCAAAGTTTACTGCAGGTTTACCGATACCACAAAAGCTGCTTGATAAGCAAAGCAAGAGTAAACCTTAGTATTCTCTTCAGCCACATACTGCATTCCGTTGCCCGGATGCAATTTTCCTGCAAAACTAAAAAAAGCAAATAGATTATAAGTGAAATCTATTTGCTTACTATCCGCATAGCCGTGTACACACTACGCACAAATTAAATTATCAATATTCCCAGCAAACTTGCAAAGCTTTGCAATTCCAAGCCCAAGTCTACACGGAATGCTGATAATTGCAGCCATTAGTTTCACTCATAGTCAAACAATTTAAGGTTGTTTGGTAGAAACTCCTGCCCCATATCGGCAGGATTATATGAGCTTTCCCCTATTCAATTGACATGATAATAGTATCAGATGCCAATTCCTTTGTCAATAAGCAAAGAAACTTGTTATAAACGGTCTTTTCGCAGAACAAAATGCGACAAAATATAGCCTGCAGCAGCTTTCAGCTCACATTGTTGAAGCTGCGCGTCTTTTTAGCCTCCGCCTGAACCCCGGATCATAGCCGGTGCCATGTCAGATGTTTTCAGCAACAAAAGGGCTGCCTGGACAAATTCTCCGGCAGCCCTTTACCTTGATAGAGGCTTTATAATATTAAAGAATTATTATTTCTTTATTTCTTTGATTGCCTTTTCAGCAAATGTAGTTGTTACTATCTTGTCATACGGTGCCCTTACGCTGAGCTCACCTGCTTCTTCCATAACATCCTGCAGGCGGTTCAAAGCTTCCTCTTTAAGGATGGGATCCTGATTCCATGCATCTATCTCTTTATAGCGCTTTGCAACAGCTTCAAGGATCTTCAGGTCAGTATCGGGGAAGAATTCATGGATAGCTTCTGCAATTTCTTCGGGAGAGTGGGTGTCACACCATATCTGCCCTTTATAGATGGCATTGGTGAACTTCTGTATAATCTCAGGATTCTTTTCTATGTAACTCTTTCTTGCATAGTAGCATGTATAGGGTATTTCACCGCTTTCCTGACCAATTGATGCCAGAACATATCCCTTTTGCTCCTGCTCCAGCATTGTCGCCGTAGGTTCAAACAAGGTAACATAATCCCCTATCCCCCCGGTAAAGGCTCCTGCCATTACAGCGAACTGTATGCTGGTGTCCACGATCAGATCGACATTCGGAACCAGACCATGCTGTTTGAGCACATATTCCAGGGTCATCAGGGGAACTCCTCCCTTTCTTCCGCCGATTATATGTTTTCCTCTTAAGTTCTCCCATTTGAAATCCGGTTCAGGTTCCCTTCCTACCAGGAAGGAGCCGTCTCTCTTGGTAAGCTGGGCAAAGACTATGGCATAATCTTCTTTACCCTCATTATAAACGTAGATACATGCTTCAGGCCCGGAAAAGCCTATGTCCACCTGGCCTGATACCACGGCCGTCATCACTCTGTCGGCTCCCTGACCTGTCACGGTTTCAATCTCCAGGCCTTCTTCCTCAAAAAAGCCTTTGCTCATTGCCACATACTGGGGTGCATAGAACACAGATCTCGTAACTTCATTCAGGGTTATTTTGATTTTTCCTTCTTTTGATTTTTGACATCCAGCCAGGATAAAGGACAGCAACAGGAATATGGTAACAATAATTAAGCCTATTCTTTTCATTCTATCACTCCTTCAAATGTTTATCTTCATGCCATTTATCATGGCTTGCCTCCTGAAAAACATAAAATCCGGATGATCTCTTTTTTCTGTATTAAATTTCCGTTAAACTTCCCTGTTTATTTATCAGTCACCTGTCCCCCCGTAAGTTTCTTCTGTATCCAGACCACACCCTGGTACATGATGGCCGCAGCAATAGCCAGGATGATAACGCTGGTCATAACCAGATCGAGCTGGAATACCTGTCCGCCATAGACTATAAGGTAGCCCAGTCCTGCTTTTGAAACCAGGAATTCACCTGTTATTACGCCCACCCAGGAAAGTCCGACATTAACTTTCAGGGCATTTATCATGGCCGGTATATTTGAGGGAAAAACAACCTTTGTGAAGACCTGCAGGCGATTCGCGCCAAAAGTCTCAACAAGCTTGATTTTCTCCACGTCGGTATGTATAAAAGCATTCAGAACTTCCAGTATAGTAACAATTAGCGATATGGCCAGGGCCATGGCGATGATGGCAGAAGGACCCGCTCCTATCCAGATGATAAATATGGGACCCAAAGCAACCTTGGGCAGACTGTTGAGCACTACGAGATAGGGTTCCATTACGCGTGCTGCAAAATCCGACCACCACAACATGACAGCAATTGCCGTACCCAGAATGGTGCCTATGACAAATCCCGCAACGGTTTCCAGGCAAGTGACCCCTATGTGCCTGAAGAGATCGCCTTCCCTGTACAGGTTCTCAAGCGTTCTGAGCATTCTGGAAGGCTGACTGGTCACAAAGGCATCTATCAGTTTCAAACGGGCTGCAATTTCCCAAAGGGCAAAGAACAGCACCAGTATCAGGAATCTTATGGTCCAGGTTGCTATCTTCTGCCTTTTGACTTTTTTCAGATATTTAATTCTTTCCGGCGACAGACTGTTTTTATTGGACATGTACATCCAACTCCTTCCATATGGCATTGAAATATTCCCTGAACTTTGGAGCCTCCCTGCATTTGAGGGGGGTGCGGTCAGGACAGCCCAAATCTATTTCATATATGTTCTTAATGGTCGCCGGTCTTTTGGTCAGCACAATGACACGGTCGGACATACTGATGCTCTCGGCTATGTCATGGGTTACCATAATGGCGGTTTTGCCTTCGCTTTTTATAATGCTGTAAATATCTTCGGTCACGGCCAGCCTTGTCTGGTAATCCAATGCGGAAAAGGCTTCATCCAGAAGCAATATTTCGGGCTTAACCGCAAGAGTGCGGATTAATGCCGCACGCTGGCGCATTCCTCCTGACAGTTGTTTGGGGTATTTGTCCTTGAATTCATAAAGACCATATGTTTTCAGGAGATGCATGACGTACTCTTTGTTTTCGGAAGTGAGGTTTTTTCTTATTTCTAGTCCCAGAATTACATTCTGATATATGGTACGCCAGTCAAAGAGATGGTCCTTCTGAAGCATATATCCTACCTTTTCGGAGGTCTTTGACACCTCTTCATTACCAATAAAAACCTTTCCCCGGGTTGGCCTCAAAAGTCCGGAAATAATTGAAAGCAGTGTGGATTTACCACAACCGCTCGGACCGACAATACCAACAAATTCTCCTTTCTTTACGGTGAAAGAAATATCTTTTATAGCGTCAATCTCACCATTGACGGACTGGTATTTCATTCCGACATGCTCAATCCTGACAAAATCCTCTTTTGACATATTAACCCTCCTCTTTTGATACGCCCCCACAGAAACTATCTATGAGTTTCTGTCAATATCATCATATTGCGTACCGTTGAGGAAGGTGATTATTTGACATGTATTATTAAATGACCCTGCAAATATAGATGGAGACCAGCATTCCGAAATAGGATGCTATAAGGGAAGCGGCCAGAGCATAACGCGTGTTTTTCACGTTTGCCGCGCCGAAATAGACAGGAAGGGTATAAAGAACTGTTTCGCTCGATCCCATAATGGTTGAAATAACTCTTCCCAGGTAACTGTCGGCTCCAAACACTTTAATCTGCTTTGTAAACAAGCCTAAAGATGCGCTGCCGGAAAAGGGGCGGATTATCAATATCGGAACTACTTCAGCCGGGATGCCGAACAGGCTCAGAGGCTTTTCAACAAGACCTGCAAGTATATCTATGAAACCCGAGGCATTCAGTATTGAGACCGCGGCAAGAATTCCCACCATCACAGGCAAAACATCAAAGGCTGCCCTTGCTCCTTCTTTTGCGCCTTCCACAAAAACGTCAAAGACAGGAACTTTTTTTATGAAACCTGTTAATACTATAAACAATATGATGCCGGGAACCGAAAACTTCGACATAAAATCAATCATCAGGTCCTATGCTCTCCTCTCCATTAATTTTGCCGCAATAATACCTGCCAGCATCGAAGAAACTGATGCAATCCAGACATTTGGCAGGATGGATGACGGATTAATCGAGCCCGCCTGCTGCCTTATTATAAGGACAGTTGATGGTATGAGCTGAATGCAGACGGCATTGAGTACTCCGAACATCACCATGGCATTGCTTGCCACAGGAGAGTTTCCGTTGGCTTTTGACAGTTCCTTCATTGCCATTATCCCGAGCGGGGTTGCGGCGCTTCCAAGTCCCAGAAGATCAGCGCTGATACTTACAGCAACAGCGCCATTGGCAGGATGATCCTTGGGTATTCCGGGGAAGAGAAAGCGGAATACTCCTTTCAAAAGTCTGGCAAGGCTGTTTACCAGTCCTGCCTTTTCGGCCACTCTCATAATTCCCGACCATAAGCACATGGCACCCGTCATTGTTATGACCAGTTCTATGGAATCAACACAGCTCGAAAGAACGGCGTCCGAGATCTCACTTACTCTGCCAAGCAATAGACCGGTTACCACACCGATAAAAATCATTACAGCCCATATAAAATTCAGCATACCGTTACCCTGAATATAAACTTCACTTTTAATACATAGTAGCCAGGCTGTACATTTATTCATAGAAAAATTTTTTCATAGATATGAAAAACGACAAATTATATTACAATTAAGTAATTTTTATCAATTTATCGTTAAATCTGACCATGTTATATTGACCAACATTACAATTTTATGGTATTATGTCTACGGAAAAAAAATAGACAATTTGGGGGGATTATTATGAAGTCGACTGGTATCGTACGTAAGGTTGACGAGCTTGGCAGAGTGGTTTTGCCCATCGAACTGAGAAGGACTCTGAATATCGCGGAAAAAGACGCTCTTGAGATATACGTAGACGGGGCAACAATTATTTTAAAGAAATATGAACCCGCTTGCATTTTCTGCGATAACGCAAAAGACATCAAGGTATTCAAAGGCAAAAATATCTGCTCTGACTGTCTGGCAGCATTAAGCAAAGAGTCCTGATAAATGTTTTATTTTTTTGATTTTAAAAGGCTGTTTTTTTATAAAACAGCCTTTTTTTATTGTTAATGTTACATATTTATTTCCATTATGTACTTATACCCTTGAAAATACTCTCTCGAAAACATCGGCAGCCTCGTCCATAAGTTCATAGGTATGGGTTGAAGTGTAACTTGTCCGGATCATGCTCTGACCCTGGGGTACTGCGGGTGAAATAACGGGATTGACATATACGCCTTCATTAAGGAGTTCTTTGCATATCACAAAGGTTCTTATATTTTCATAGGTCATGATGGGAATTATGGGAACCTGGGTTTCTCTTAGCGGAATGCCTTTCTTTCTCAGCAGGCTTCTCATGTATTCAGCTATGTCATTAACCCTGCGCACTCTTTCAGGTTCCTTTTTCAGGATATTGAGGGCGCACAAGGCCGCCGCGGCATTTGCCGGCGGAATGGAAGCGCTGAAGATAAAAGGCCGCGAATTATGCTTGACGTATGACACTACTTCCTCTTTTGCAGCCATATATCCGCCGAGGCTGGCCAGGGATTTTGAGAAGGTACCCATTATAATATCAACCTCATCCTCAAGACCGAAATATTCGGCAGTACCTCTTCCATGCTCGCCCAATACTCCCAGGCCATGCGCATCATCCACCATGACACGGGCACCGTATTGCTTTGCCAGTCTGACAATCTCGGGAAGGTTGCAGATTTCGCCTCCCATGCTGAATACACCGTCAGTTACTATGAGTTTGCCCTTATTGTCGGGCACCTCGCTCAAAACTCTCTCCAAATCCTCCATGTCATTGTGTCTGTACCTGATCATTGTAGCATAGCTCAAACGGCAGGCGTCATATATACTTGCATGGTTTTCCTTGTCACAGAGAATCACATCGTTACGGCCTGCTATGGCCGAAATAATTCCAAGGTTTGACTGGAATCCCGTGCTGAAAGTTATGCATGCCTCTTTATGTAAAAATTCCGCCAACTGTCTTTCCAACTCCAAATGGAGATCAAGAGTACCATTCAAAAATCTTGAGCCGCTGCAGCCGGTACCATATTTTTTCGTGGCCTCCACCGCGGCCTCAATGACCCTCGGGTCAGAAGTCAGTCCAAGATAATTATTTGAGCCGATCATAATCGTTCTCCGGCCTTCCATGGTCACAACAGTGTCCTGACCGGACTGAAGGGCGTGAAAGTAAGGATAAATTCCTGCTTCCATTGCCTCCTTTGCCTGAGTATAATCCCAGCATTTCTGAAATAGATCCATTTTAACCTCTCCTTCATCTTGAGGATGTTTATTGTTACCTGGTATTAATACCAGAATATCAAAATTACCATTTTATTTTACCACATATCAGAAAAATATACATCTTAAATTCGATCCCTTAAATTCATACCACTAAAAATCCATGTTTAATAAAAAATATACATATTTTATATAAGTTATGAAAAGAAAATATCCAAAATCAAAATCAATATACTTCTGTTCGATTATATATTACAATAAATACAAAAAAAATAAAAAATGAGGTGGGAAATATGGAAAACCAGGTAATATTGATTACCGGTGCTTCCTCGGGTATCGGCAAAGCCACGGCCGAATTTTTTATGAAAAAAGGATATCATGTGTACGGCACCTCCAGAAATGCTGAAGCAAGTGAGAACCATACATATTCCGATGCCCTCAGCGGCGGTTTCATAGATATGATACCACTCGATGTAACAAGTGATGACTCAGTAAAAAACGCAATTGACATTGTTCTGGCAAAAGAAGGCCGCATTGACATACTTATAAGCAATGCCGGCATCGGTATTGCCGGATCAGTCGAAGATACAACCATGGATGAAGCAAAAAAACAGTTTGAAGTCAATTTTTTCGGTTCACTCCGTGTTATAAGGGCAGTTCTTCCTTCCATGAGAAAACAGGGTCATGGAAAAATCATTGTATTAAGCTCCGTGGCCGGCAAAATCTCCATCCCTTACCAGGGCCATTACAGTGCCAGCAAATTTGCCCTGGAAGGGATAACAGAGGCACTGAGACATGAAGTAGCCCCTTTTAATATTAAAGTCTGCCTTGTGGAACCGGGAGACACAAAGACAGGGTTTACCGGCAACCGCATCTATTCTGAAAATGCCGGCGAAAACAGCCCCTATTATGAGAGCTTCAAAAAATCCATCGCCCGCATGGAACAAGACGAACAAAACGGAGCTTCGCCCGAAACAGTGGCCAGAACCATCTACCGGATGGCCATAAGGAAAAACCCTCCCGTCCGGACTGCTGTAGGTTTTCAATATAAACTGATATTGTTCCTCCAGAAAATCCTGCCGGCAAAAATCCAGGAAATAGCGGTGCGCATGCTTTACACATAAAATATTCGGAGCCGGGCGATCACGCATCCGTGCGTGCGCCAGCTAAAATCGCGTCCTGCGATTTTCCCCCGCTCGAGCTGCACGTTTCGCATACAACTTCATCTGCTCCCGCGGAAGGCTCAAAATCTGAACATAATGTTATTTCGTACGAATAAGCGGGCGCAGGGATTCCCCTGAAGAACAGCCGAAGGCTTCGGAGGAAATGACCACCCGGAAGTAAGTTAATGGGAACAGTCCGCCGGACTACAGTGAGCAGACCTCGTCGCCGGGGACATGGCGAAGCTTGACGGAGCCATGTCCCTCATTTTCAGGCAATTGGTCAGGTCGACCTTGGTGTTTTGAGGCTGTTCGGAACGGGGAACCTTGCGTCCGCACATATAAGCACAATGACATTGAACCGCAGTCCCGGCTACTTGATGCTCAGCATCAGCCATTTGTTGATGACCATCATAAGAGCTTTGCCGAGTGTGCATCTTTCAGAATTCTCTGCTGCGACGACCGGAATGGAGGCAAGTCTTTCCCCGTCAAGATCAATATTCAATACCCCTATGGTCTGCCCCTTCTCAACCGGAGCATTTACGACTTCGGGAATTTCCAGGCTCTCCGTGATCTTTTCCCTGCTGCCTTTTCTTACAACCACGAAAGCGTCCGACGAGAAAGTGACGGGTATTTCAGCAGTCACACCTTTCCTGACTTTCACTGTTCCGGCCTGCATATCTTTCTTTTCTATCTTTACGCTCTCCCAGTTACTGAAACCATAATCCAGAAGCCTTGCAGATTCTGAAAATCTCAAATCGTTAGTCTTTGCCCCCAGGAGCACCGAAATGAATTTAGTGCCGTTTCTCTCGGCCGAAGCAGACAGGCAGAAACCCGCAGCATTTGTAAAACCGGTTTTTATTCCTGTTGTTCCCCTGTAGCGTTTTATGAGCTTGTTTGTGTTGTCAAGGTCAAATGTGCCGTCCCGGAACGTATCATGCCAGATGGTCGTATAATGAATGATCCTGGGATGTTTGATCAGTAATTCCCTGGACATTATGGCCACATCATATGCCGAGCTGTAATGTCCTTCATCGGTGAGCCCTGTGCAGTCAAGGAATTTTGTGTTTTTCATCCCGAGTTCCTTGCATTTTTCATTCATCATCGCGACAAATGCTTCCTCGCTTCCTGCCACTGCTTCGGCAAGGGACACGGAAGCATCATTGGCAGAGTGGACGGCAACTGCCTTTAACAGTTCTTCTACCGTAAAGACCTCGCCCTCTTTAAGATAAACCTGGGATCCTCCCATTCCGGAGGCATAGGCTGAAACTGTCACTTTATCCGTCAGGTTTATCTTTCCTGAATCGATGGCCTCCATTACCAGCAGCATTGTCATTATCTTTGTTATGCTGGCTA
>Ga0134094_1001546_pt1 | contig 21966 bp, 24 predicted proteins | sample 5_1taG_FD_94458 | JGI IMG/M metagenome (GOLD analysis project Ga0134094, IMG submission 94458) | Switchgrass degrading microbial communities from high solid loading bioreactors in New Hampshire, USA - 5_19_20_110_A1 metaG | ecosystem: Engineered > Bioreactor > Semi-continuous > Anaerobic >... | reverse complement strand
TAATGGAAGTCCAATTGATAACGCCTATAGCGATAGAAGAAGGATTGCGGTTTGCAATACGCGAGGGCGGCCGGACAGTAGGAGCCGGTGTTGTTACTGAGATTTTAGAGTAAGCTCTGTAAATAAAATAAGCTGCCGCATAAAGTGGTAGCTTAATTTTTCTGTTTGACAAGACAATATAGATATGATAAAGTAAATTGCATATGTTTATGGAGGTGTGAATATGCGCGTTAATATAGCTCTTGCTTGTACTGAATGTCAGCACAGGAACTATCATACGATGAAAAATAAAAAGAATAACCCTGAGAGATTGGAATTAAAAAAATACTGCAGATTTTGTCATCAGCATACTTTGCATAAAGAAACGAGATAGGTTAAGATGGAAATGGCGAAAAAAACAGACGTTAAGGGGAAGGATACTGCTGCCAAAGTCTCTAATGCTAAAGTGGCCAAAAAGCCGAAGGGCAAGCGTTTTAACGTAATTGGCTATTTTAAGGAAGTATATGCTGAGATGAAGAAAGTCGCATGGCCTACCTGGCATCAATTGCTGACATATACAGCAGTTGTGTTAGTTGTTGTTATAGGTTTTGCGCTTGTATTTGGCATTATAGATATAGGCCTAGAAAAAATATTCAGATTGATTATTTCATAGAGGAGGCAGGCTTAAGCCATATAATGTATGCCGGAGACAGATAAACAAAATGCCCAATGGTATGTTGTTCATACTTATTCGGGTTATGAGAATAAGGTTAAGGCTAATTTAGAGAAGATTATCGAGAATAGGGGCTTAGAAGATCTCATCCTGGATGTAAGGGTCCCGATGAGGGAAGAGATAGAGATAAAGGATGGGGTTAAGCGCTCTGTGATGCGCAAAGTTTATCCGGGTTATGTAGTAGTTAGAATGGTTATGACTGACGAGACCTGGTATATTGTAAGAAATACTAGAGGTGTCACAGGGTTTGTGGGTCCTGGTTCTAAGCCTATACCGTTAAGCGATGAAGAAATTCAAAAGATGGGCATAGATATTGTTTCTGTCCATATTGATTTCGATATAGGTGATACCGTAAGGGTGAAATCCGGTCCATTGGAGAGCTTTATAGGGAAAATCGAAGCGATAGATTACGAGAAGCAAAAGGCGCGCGTTACAGTTTCTATGTTTGGCAGAGAAACTCCAGTGGAACTTGATTTTGTTCAATTAGAAAAGCTATAATATTTCAGTTGGAGGTGATATGAAGTGGCAAAAAAAGTGGCTGCTGTTATTAAATTGCAAATACCAGCAGGAAAAGCTACGCCTGCTCCACCAGTAGGCCCGGCATTGGGCCAGCATGGCGTTAATATAATGGGCTTTTGCAAAGAGTTTAATGAGCGTACCGCTAATCAGGCGGGCTTGATTATACCGGTTGTGATAACGGTATATGCGGACCGTTCCTTTAGCTTTATTACCAAGACTCCGCCGGCTGCCGTTTTGTTAAAAAGGGAAGCCGGAATAGAAAAGGGTTCAGGCCGTCCAAACAAGGAAAAGGTTGCTAAGGTAAGCAAAGAAACTATACGCAAGATTGCTGAACTTAAGATGCCGGATTTAAACGCGGGCAGTTTAGAAGCTGCTATGAGCATGATTGCAGGTACAGCCCGTAGCATGGGAATAGTAGTAGAAGATTAATCGCAAAGTGGGAGGATAAAAACCGATAATACCACGAGGAGGTTTTATATTATGAAACGAGGCAAAAGATACAAAGAAGCCATAAGCCTATATGATAAAAGTATGGCTTATGATGTGGATGAAGCGTTGGATATCTTGTTGAAGATGCCCAAGGCTAAATTTGATGAAACCGTAGAATTATCCGTTAGGTTAGGCGTGGATCCTAGACATGCTGACCAGCAGGTGCGCGGTACAGTTGTTTTACCGCATGGCACTGGTAAAAATGTTAGAGTTCTGGTTTTCGCTAAAGGTGATAAAGCGGAAGAAGCTGTGCGCGCAGGCGCTGATTATGTAGGTGCCGAAGAGCTTGTAGCCAAGATACAAAATGAAGGTTGGCTTGACTTTGACGTTGCTATAGCTACGCCTGATATGATGGGATTAGTAGGGCGCTTAGGCAGAGTATTAGGTCCAAGGGGCCTTATGCCAAACCCCAAGACGGGTACAGTTACGATGGATATAGAAAAGGCTGTCGCTGATGCTAAAGCCGGTAAGATAGAATATAGGGTAGACAAAAGCGGCATTATTCATGTACCGATAGGCAAGGTTTCATTTGGCAAAGAAAAATTAGCAGAAAATTTCAAAGCTGTTATGGATGCCATAATAAGGGCGAAACCTGCGTCAGCAAAAGGTACTTATTTGCGAAGCGTAGTATTATCTACTACAATGAGCCCTGGAATAAAGATAAACCCAAGCAAATTAGCTGCTTAACATAATAAAATATTGATCGCTGTAGACAGCAGGCCGCTGAGCTTAAAGACCTTGACAAAAGGTCACCTGCCGAGGTGTGGAGAGTTGGAAAATTCAAAGCCTTCTTTCTGTGTGTCTGCAGTGAGAAGGCTTTTTAATTTGTTTATTCGAAGGAGGTGATATTAGTGCCGATAACAAGGGGACAAAAAGAGAAGATAGTAGAAGAATTAAGAGAAAAACTTAGTCAGGCTAGTGCTGCTATATTAGTAGATTATAAAGGGCTTACAGTTGGAGAAGACGCATCGTTGAGAAAGTCTTGCCGCCAAGCTGGTGTTGACTATAAAGTGGTCAAAAACACATTGTTTAAATTGGCAGCTAAAGGTACAGGATATGAGGCTTTGGCGCCTTATTTAACGGGCCCTACAGCCATAGCTTTTGGATATGCTGATCCAGTAGCTCCAGCGAAGGTTTTGGTAGATTTTATAAACGAAAACAAAAAGATAAGCTTAAAGGCTGGGATATTGGGTGGTTCAAAGCTTATCACTCCGGCCGAAATAGAAGCATTGGCTAAATTACCGTCTAAGGAGGTACTGGTAGCAAGATTAATGGGCCAGTTGAATGCTCCTATAAGCGGGTTTGTAAATGTGTTGCATGGCATGTTAACAAAACTGGTATACGCGTTAAATGCCATAAAGGATACCAAAGCTGCATAAATTTATTCAATATAAAAATAATTAAGGAGAGATGTTAATCATGACAAAAGAAGAAATAATAGAAGCTATAAAGAGCATGACGGTATTAGAACTGTCGGATTTAATAAAAGACTTAGAAAATGAATTCGGCGTAAGCGCTGCTGCGCCCGTAGCAGTGGCAGCTGCTCCTGCCGCAGGGGCCGCAACTGCTGCTCCTGCTGAAGAGGAAAAGACAGAATTTGATGTGATATTGTCTGAAATTGGTCCTGAGAAGATAAAGGTTATAAAAGTAGTGCGCGAGATAACCGGTCTCGGCCTTAAAGAAGCTAAAGATTTAGTTGATAGCGCGCCTAAGCCGATAAAAGAGGGCGTAAGCAAAGAAGAAGCCGAGAGCATCAAAGCCAAGCTTGAAGAAGTTGGCGCTAAAGTAGAAATAAAATAATTTATATTTGGTAGCTAGGCCGCGTATAAATCCGATTTATACGCGGCCTTTAATCTATACCTTCAATAGCGCCGGTTTTTATATTCAGTGTGCAGTAATTTATGAGATTTTTCACTTAGAGGATGTTCGAGAAATTCTTTATAAAGAGTCTGGACGGCAGGATTTTCATGTGACTTTCTTAGAGGCATGGATTCATCCACTTTATATATAGCATCAATGCGCTGCTGGCGTATTTGATTAGTAGTTCTATACGGTTGGCCGCCACCGCCTATGCAGCCGCCAGGACAAGCCATTATTTCTATAAATTGATAATCTGCAGCACCGTCTTTTATAAGTTCTAGCAACTTCTTAGCATTGGCAATACCGTGGGCTGCCGCTACTTTTAGCGTATCCCCGTTCATATTTACGCTGCTTTCTTTTACACCTTTTAACCCCCGTATTTCAGAGAAATTAAGCGATTGCAAGGTATTGCCTGTTACAACCTCATATACAGTTCGCAATGCGGCTTCCATGACGCCTCCTGTAGCACCAAATATGGCTCCTGCGCCGGTTGATATACCAAGCGGGTTATCAAAGCTTTCTTCGGGCAGCGAGGCGAAGTTTATGCCGGCTTGTCTTATCATGCGGGCGAATTCTCTGGTTGTCAGAGACACATCGACATCTCGCACGCTGCTGCTGTTCATCTCTGGCCTAGCGCTTTCATATTTTTTAGCCGTACAAGGCATGATGGAAACTACAAATATATTTCCAGGTTCCAATCCTATTTTTTCAGCGTAATAGGTTTTTGCTATTGCTCCAAACATTTGCTGGGGCGATTTGCAGGTGGACAAATGGGGCAATAGTTCTGGATAATACTGCTCGATAAAATTTATCCAGCCCGGGCTGCATGAGGTTATCATTGGCAAAGTACCGCCATTTTGTAATCGTTCCAATAATTCATGTCCTTCTTCCATTATTGTCAGATCGGCTGCAAAATTGGTATCAAAAATATCGTCAAAACCTAAACGGCGAAGAGCGGCCGCTAATTGTCCGATGGTTATTGTTCCGGCTGGCATGCCGAATTCTTCAGCTATAGAAACCCTTATAGCAGGAGCTGCTTGAACAATTACGTGTTTATTTGGGTCAAATATCGCTTGCCATACTCTTTCTGTTTCATCATTCTCGTATATAGCAGCTACTGGGCATACGGTAGAACATTGGCCACATAAAATACAACCTGCGTCGTTTAAGTATTTGCCCATTCCAGCTACTATTTCGCTATTTATGCCTCGGTAGGCATCAAACAGAACTCCAACTTGTTGGGTTTCCTGGCACATATCTACGCATCTCCCGCATTTTATGCACTTATTTGCGTTGCGCACGAGCGATGGCGTAGATGTATCTATCTTTTTAGTGTCTAATACCTTTCTGAACGGGTTGTCTTGTTGTATATTCAGTTTTTGGACCAAATCTTGCAGCTCACATGAACCATTTTTTATGCAGGTATTGCAATCTTCGTCATGATTGGCGAGCATAAGCTGTACTATTGTTCGCCTAGCATTCATTATGTTTTCACTCCACGTTCTTATTTCCATGCCTTCACTTACTGGCGTAGAGCATGCTACGCTGAATGTGCGTGAGCCTTTTACCTCTACTATGCATACTCTACAATTGCCTTTTATATTTTGATCAGGGAAATAACACAAAGTGGGAATATCTACATTTATACTTTTAGCGGCGTCTAGTATAGAAGTGTTTTCCGGCACTGTAACACTTTTACCGTCTATTATGAGATTAATCATCGTCATTTTGCTTGACCTCCATCTAAAGAACATATACCTGCAGGACAATTTCCGGATAAGTGCATATCATATTCTTCTTTAAAATAACGCAGCGTTGAAACGACAGGCATAGGCGAAGCCTGGCCCAGGCCACATAATGCAGCCTGCTGCATAGTTTGTGTTAAGGAATCTAGTGCCTTATAGTTATCAACTGTGGCTGTGCCGTTGCTAAAATCATTTATTATGTTGTAAAGTTGAGGGTTGCCTTCGCGGCATGGCGTGCATTTGCCACAGGATTCATGAGCAAAAAAGCGAAGCAGGCTTTTCACTATATCTATTACGCACCTAGTATTATCAAAAGCTATTATAGCACCAGAACCGGGAGAAAGGTCATGCTGTCTCATATCTGCTAAATCCAGCTTTATATCGAGCATGGACGGCGGTATACAACTGCCGGAAGCCCCGCCTATCTGAATCATTTTTAGCTCTTTATCATTGGGTATTCCTTGCCCTATACTGTATATTATGTCCCTTAAAGTTATACCGAAAGGTACTTCAAAAACTCCTTTGTTTATTATATTTCCTGATAAACATATGAGCTTAGTGCCAGAGCTGCTATCAGTGCCAACAGAACGGAATTCTTTACCGCCATTTAATACTATATAAGGTAAGTTGGCTAAAGTTTCGACATTGTTTATCAAGGTGGGGCAATCCCATAATCCTGCAATTGGGGGATATGGGGGCTTATAGCGCGGCCTGCCGCTTTTACCTTCTAACGATTCGATTAAGGCAAATTCTTCGCCGCATATATAAGCGCCTGCACCTGTTCGGACCTCAATATCAAAATTAAAACGTTGCCGCAATATATTTTTGCCTAAGTAGCCTGTTTCCCTTGTTCTTTCTATCGCATTTTTTATTAAAGCTATGGCTTTATCGTATTCGCCTCTTATATAAATATAGGCTTTTTGAGCTTTTACTGCATATCCTGCTATGATTATGCTTTCGACTATTTGGTAAGGGTCGCTTTCCATAAGGTAGCGATCTTTAAATGTTCCAGGTTCGCCTTCATCGGCATTACATATCACATATTTAATATTATTAGGCGCGTCATGAACCATCTGCATCTTTGCGCCGGTTGGAAAGGCTGCACCACCGCGCCCTACTAATTTAGATGCTTTAGTTTCGTCTATTATTTCTTGCGGTTTCATAAGCAATAATGCTTTGGTCAACGCTTTAAAACCGCCAGCAGCGGTATAATCGTCTATGTCGTAAGGATCGATGTTACCACAATGTTTCGTTAATCTCTGTAATATAAGATCAGCCATAATATTTATTGCCTCCTAAGCTCGCTTAATATAGAGTTTATTCTATCAGTGTTTAGATCTCCATATAATTCCCCGCCTATTCTTGCTGCAGGAGCATGGGAGCAACACCCCAAACAACTGCTATGTTCAAGCGTAAACATACCATCATTGGTAGTTTGGCCCATATCTATGCCTAGTGCGCGGCGAAAATCATCAATAACATTATATGCCCCATTTACTATGCAGGGTGCATTATCGCATATTTGTATGATGTATTTACCCCTTGGCTTTAATGAAAAGAAACTATAAAAAGTGACCACACTATATACTCGGCTTTCGGGTATTCCCAATATTTTTGAAACGGTTTTCAGGTCTTCCTCCTTTAAGTAATGGCGCTCATTGCTATTTTGTATATCCAAAAGTATTGGCATGAGCTTATCCTCAGTGGCGCCGTGACGCATTATAATATCTTCTACCATATTAACCCCTCCTGTTTTAATTTCTACTTATATATTAAAGCAAATTCCGTGCCAAGTATAAGGATGAGGTTTGATAAGCATTGTTTGGAGCTTTTTGATACAATAGCTGTTAAAAAATATACAGAATAATTTAGAAAATGATGCATTGCTGCATTACTGATTTGTAAGAGGAGACAAATATTGTTAAAAAATAAACGAACTCAGATAATGCATCAGCGCATCGTGATAATGCACTGATGCATTATCACGATAATTTCTTTAATTTGCGGACTATTGTGGATTGATTAATGCCTAAATGTTCGGCCATTTTATATGTGCTTTTATAACGCTCGCGAGCCATTTGCAGCAATTGCTGTTCTACTTCTCCTATAGCTTCCTTTAATGGCATTATGTCATTTACGCTTATATTAGATGAAGATACCGGCTGCATGCCTAAACATTCCCATACGTCTCGCGAACTTATAGAATGGCTAATTGTGGTTACCAGCAGACGCTCTATTATATTTTCCAATTCTCTGACATTGCCGGGCCAATTATATTCATTAAGAGCTGCATAAGCATCTGCAGAGAAAGTTTTATCGATATTGTACTTATCGCTAAACTTTTTTATGAAATGTTGGGCTAATGGTATGATATCCTCTTTTCTTTCGCGCAGCGGTGGTATTGTTATGGGTACGACGTTGATTCTATAATATAAATCTGCTCTAAAGGAACCTCTTTCCACCATTTGCGACAGGTCTTTATTTGTTGCGGCTATTATTCGGACATCTATGTTTATAGGGTGTATGCCGCCAATGCGCGTTATCTTTCTTTCCTGTATTGCTTGAAGCAGTTTTACTTGCATATTTATTGGCAGTTCGGCGATCTCGTCTAGTAATAGCACGCCATTATTAGCAGCTTCAAAAAGTCCTTTTTTGCCATCGCGTTTTGCTCCAGTAAAAGCGCCGGTTTCATAGCCGAACAGTTCGGATTCTATCAATGTTTCGGGGATAGCGCCGCAGTTTACCTTAATAAAAGGACCGTTTTTGCGCGAACCGAAAGCATGTATGAAGCGTGCTATCATATCCTTTCCTACACCTGTTTCTCCAAGAAGCAATACGGTAGAGTCAACATCTGCGATTTCAGAGGCTATAACCATTGATTTTACAAAAGAGGGGCTATTTCCTATCAGATCAGGCGCATTATCTCTAAAAGCCTCGATGTTTGGAGTATTTTGGTTATGATTGGCTAAACTATTTTGTAATTTATTTAGTTCGTTTATAGAGCGTACGTTTACTACTACGCGTGTTATATCTCCTTTTTCGTTTGTTATAGGGTTAGCTGTTGCTATTAGTTGCTGTCCATTTTGACAATGTTGCAGCACTGTTATGCGGCGTTTTTCTTTTATTGCCAATAACGCAGCGGAAGGATATATTATCCTGTTATCTTCCAGCTCTGCTGCATTATTGAAATTTTTTCCGCTATTTACTCCCGTTATATGTTTCCACGCTGAGTTTACTTGCAGTATATTGCCCAGTCCGTCTGTCATCATCATTCCGTCGCATGATGATTCTATTAGACCATTTAATTCAGCGTTAAGTGAGGTTATCTCGTTTAACTTATCGGATAGCTGATGTAATAAAACATTTTTTTTATTTATGAGATATGGAAGGCACATTTCTATTTCAGCAATGCCTTGATAGACTGCTATGGACTTTTCTCTACATGAATCGTAACCGCATGCGCCACAGTTTAATTCATCGGAAGGGGAATATTTACCAGTGCTCGCCAAAATCTGTTTTATCTCATATTCATCAGGATATTCAAGTGGCGTTGCCCTGTTGTGGTAAGTTCTATATAGTTTATCGCTTATTTCCGAATATATGTCTTTTGCTTTTAAAGGGTTGGTTGTTGGAACTTCAAAGCGGCTGTATTCATCTATTAAAATGTTTCTTTGATATGAAGACAAGGAAGTATTGATTTTGGGACCGTCAGTACATCCATGGCATAAGAGCGCATCTATAAAATAAGGCTTGGATGGGTCGAAGCTTTTTAATATGTCCAATACATTATCTTTGCCATCTACAGCTACCTTCCTAAAAGAAAGTTCCAGATTTTGGCTAAATCCATTAGCGACAGGAAGCAAACGCCCTTTAGAGACGCTAGGGCTGTCTACGGCTTCTTTACTGCAGTGGGCGGGAATTATACCATATGATTCAAACAATAATTTTATTTCGTCGAATGTTAAAACCTCATTTATTATGCCATCGAATTCTGCTCTTCGAATCTCGTCTTTTTTAGCTATACATGGGCCTATAAACACTATTTTCACATTTTGTTTATCTTTTAAAGTGTGATGTATCATTATGCCTGTGGCTATCATAGGCGATACTACAGGACATAAATAAGGTATAAGTGAGGGATAATGCTTTTCAATGAGATTCACCAAGGCAGGGCAAGCGGCATTTATATATGCATTTTGTTCATGCTGTAAAAGAAACTCCTGTGTGTGCTGCGCTGCTATTTCTGCTCCTGCTGCAACCTCCCACACTTCTGAAAAACCGAGTTTTTTCAAAGCGCCTATCACTTGCAATGGCGAAACGGGGTAGAAAGAAGCTACGAAGGATGGAGCTAAGCACGCTATAAGATGATTTTTCTGAATCAACATATTTTGAACATTTTCCACTCCGCTTATGACTTTTTTTGCATTTTGACTGCAATGTTTTATACAATTGCCGCATTGTATACAGCGGGACTGCATTATTTCAGCTTGGCCATCTTTTATTTTAACAGCTTTTACGGGACAGTTTCTTACGCAAGAATAACATTGACGGCATTTGTTCGGCTCTGTTTTTATTATATCTAGTTTCATGGATATCACCCTTTTTAAGGATAGATTAACATAATTTTAACGATTAAAAACTATATCTATTGTGGAAATTATATCACAAATTTTTCAAAGATTCATCATATTAAAAAAATTCTGCGATTCACAGGCTGCGAGTTGCAGGCGTTAGCCTATTTAAGATTCATTCACCGAGTATAAATACGCAATATTTCATCAGCATATGGGGTTTTGCATTGCTTACGGAGAGGGGCTTTTGTAAATTACGAATTAAAGATTGATAAAGGAAAGCTCTGCATACTCGTGACTTGAGTCATGAGTAAAGAGCTGTTTCTAACATATGTAATAAAATATTCGTTGAAATAATGCAATTTATATGTCAATATGCATTACATATGTTATAATAAGATTGAGTGGCAAATATGAGTAATATTTATTATGGAAGAGGATATGTGTACTCTATACAATATCATATTGTATGGTGCACCAAATATAGACGTAAAGTTTTATATGGCGACGTTGAATCCGTCATATTTTATAGCAACTGTCAGTGAAAACACTGAAGAACAAATAAAAGAATATATTAATTCACAGAAGGAGAAGTAAGCAAATTTATTCATGGCAGAAAAAACTTATAAGTTCAGATTGTATCCGAATCTAGAACAAGAAATACTGATAAATAAGACGTTCGGCTCTTGCCGATATGTGTATAATTATTATTTGAACAAGCGAATAGAATTATACAAAGAAAATAAGCAAAGTATGAGTTATAATGCTTGTTCTGCTGATTTAACTATGCTTAAACAACAGTTGCCATGGCTAAGAGAAGTCGATAAATTTGCTTTGCAAAATGCCTTAAGAGATCTGGATAGGGCATATCAAAATTTCTTCCGAGAAATAAAAAAAGGTAATAAAAATCAAGGCTTTCCAAGATTCAAAAGCAAACATAATCGTCAGCAATCCTATCGAACTAGTTTTACTGCGAATAATATTGAAGTTAAAAATGGCAGAATAAAGTTGCCAAAACTTGGTTGGGTTAAAATTGCGCAATCAAAAGATGTTCAAGGAAGAATCTTGAATTGCACGATCACTAGAACTTGTTCGAATAGGTATTTTGTTTCGGTTTGCTGCACCGATGTGGATATTACTCCATATGAGCAAACAGGTTGCGTAATAGGGTTGGATTTGGGGATTAAAGAATTTGCTACCACATCAGATGGCGATGTAATAGAAAATCCAAAATATTTGGCTAAACTGGAACAAAGACTGAAACAGGAACAAAGAAAGCTGTCAAGGAAACAAAAAGGTAGCAAAAACAGGAACAAACAAAGGATTAAAGTTGCTAGGCTCCATGAAAAAATCGCCAATCAGCGCAATGATTTTTTGCAGAAATTATCGACAAAGCTTATAAGAGAAAACCAAATTATATGCCTTGAAGATTTATCTGCAAAAAACATGATGCAAAATCATAATTTGGCAAAAAGCATATCGGATGTTTCATGGGGAGAATTTGTAAGAATGTTGCAATATAAAGCATTGTGGCATAACAGGATGATTCAAAAAGCGGACCGATTCTATGCCAGCAGTCAGATTTGTAGCGTATGTGGATATAAAAATACTGAAACAAAAGATTTGTCGATACGGCAGTGGGAATGCCCAGAATGTCATATAAAGCATGACAGGGATATTAATGCCGCTATAAATATCATGCATGAAGGTTTACGACTATTATATTCGTAGGAATAGACGAGTACGGCAGGAACTGTCGGATTTTAAGCCTGTGGAGATGGAGGTTACGAAATCGATGAAGCAGGAATCCCGTTACTTTAGTAATGGGAGGTTCAATGTGCCTATAAAATATGTTATTCTTTTAAATAGCTTAGAAGAAGGAGTGCTGCGAAATTAATGATTTTACAAGTTAACGGATTAAAAAAATCCTTTGGGAAAAATGTCGCGGTAGATGGCGTGTCGTTTGAATTGCAAAAAGGACAGGTAGTGGGCCTTTTAGGCCCAAACGGAGCGGGCAAGACGACTACGCTCAAATGCATAGCCGGCCTTTTGCGTAAGGACGAAGGAAGCATCCTCATAGACGGCCTTGACCATCGCGATGATAAAGCGCGCTATAAATTGGCATATATACCAGAAACACCGGACATATACGATATGTTGACGGTATGGGAGCATATGAAATTCATAGCCTTGGCTTATGAGCTCGGTGATTGGGAAGAAGAGGCGCGGGCGTTATTAGAGAGATTCGATTTATTGGAAAAGCGCGATGAACTTGGCTCCGGCCTGTCTAAAGGGATGAAGCAGAAAACCACTATATGCTGTGCGCTGCTGCATCATCCGGATATCATGCTTTTTGATGAACCGCTTATAGGGCTTGACCCGAAAGCTGTGCATGAGCTTAAAAATGCTTTTTATAATTTGAAGGATGACGGCAAGACACTTCTTATAAGCACGCATATGTTGGATACCGCGCAAAATTTATGCGACAGCGTTTTAGTTATGAAGCAGGGCAAGCTTATAGCCAATGGCAGCGTGGAGGAACTTAGGCAGCAGATGAAGGCTTCGGAAAACAGCACATTGGAGGACTTGTTCCTGGAGGTTACGGCCGATGAACAAAAGTAAGGTCCGAGCCGAGTTAAAAACATTATTCTTTCTGGATGTAACCAAGTTTAAAAATTACATAAAAGATGCCTTTCATCACCCTGGGAAATTAATAGGCCTCATAATTCAATACGGATTTCAGTTTATATGGCTATTGCCGATCATACTGTTTAACGACAATAGCGCTAAAGCGCCGTGGAGTTTAGGCATGGATGTCTTAGGCTCTGGCATAATGGCACTGCTGCTCCTGATTTTTCTGGGAGGAATGAATAAGGCATCGGTCAGCTATGCGCCTGGCGGATATACGTCAGCCGATGTTAATTTTCTGTTTGTTTCGCCGATAAACCAGCGCACTGTTTATGCGTGGTCTATGCTGCGCGCAATAGGCTCATCTCTTTACATAACGCTTCTTGTAATATTGTATCTGCCGCTGATATCTGTTGTGACGGGTCTGCATATGGATGCCTCGCGCCTAGTATATACCATATTGGCGGTGATATTCGTTTCTTTGTTAAGCTCTGCGCTTAATTTCTTTATATATTCTTTGTCGCACAGGTTTGGCATAGGCAGAGCTGTAAAGAAGACGATACGCGCTGTAACGTTCGCTATACTGGCATATCTTGTATTTGCTGCGCTATCAGCCGATAATGCATTACAAGCGGTCCTTTCTGCGATGAATGGCCCGATATTCTCTAATATACCGGTAATCGGCTGGGCTAAGACGCTTATAATGGCGCCATTTGTGAGCAGCGCAGTTTGGCTGTTGCCCATGCTCATAGCATTGATTGCAGTAACTGTACTTATAATAGTGCTGTCCGTTTATTATGCTGTGGATTATTATGAAGAGGCGACAGCGCTGGCCGAGTGGAAAGCGGTAGTCGCTAATGGGAATACAGAAGCTATTCGCGAAGCAGTGAACAAAGAAGCAGCAAAGAAGCAGAAGGGAAAAGCAAAAAACATAAACTTAAGCTGGAAAGCCAGAGGCCCGTGGGCTTTCGTATGGAAGCAGGCGCTGGCCAATAAACGCACTTCCAGATTTGTAATATTGTCATGGGATCAAATTTTCCTATTGGCTATCGGAATAATTTTTGGCGTTGTATCAGATAATGGGTTTAGCGATGCCGCCGCATTTGCTGTCATGTATGCCATCATGTATACTTCTATTATGGGAGCAATGCCTATAGGGTTAAACTATGAACTGCGCAAGCAATACATATATATGCTGCCGGGCAAGCCAATGTATAAAATACTTGCAGTTAATATGCTGACATGCGTAAAGGCAGCGGTTAAGGGCATGGCGTTCGTGGTGCCTATGTGGATAATACTTAAACTGAATGTCAATCAGGCGCTGTCCATATGGCTTTTTGTTACATCAGCGGATATAATGGCCGTTTTTAGCAGTATAGCTGTTAATATAGCCATGCCTTCATACGATACGGAAAATGTGCTTCAAAACTATATGCGCATGGGCGTACAGCTGCTTTTTATGCTTCCTGCGATGCTGCTCGCAGTGATAGGCGCTATTATAACGAACACGGTTGGTGGATTTTATATTTTTGCGGCAAGCTCAACTGTTGAAGTGTTTTTGCTGCTCGCTATAAGCGGAACGCTGTTTAAACGCCTGGAGATGCGCTAATCAGCTTAAAAATTTTCTTTTTGGGGCCTATTGACATAACTGCTCTAATATTGTATACTTATAATCGTCGCCGATGAGGCAATCGCGAGTGGGCGCATAGCTCAGCTGGAAGAGCACTTGCTTTACACGCAAGGGGTCACAGGTTCGAGCCCTGTTGTGCCCACCATAACGCGGCCCAGTAGCTCAGTTGGTTTAGAGCGCTAGCCTGTCACGCTAGAGGTCGAGGGTTCGAGCCCCTTCTGGGTCGCCATTTTTTAAGCCTCGGTAGCTCAGTCGGTAGAGCAGGGGACTGAAAATCCCCGTGTCGGTGGTTCGATTCCGCCCCGAGGCACCATATAAAAATCGGACACAACATGCGGGAGTGGCTCAGTGGTAGAGCGTTGCCTTGCCAAGGCAAATGTCGCGGGTTCGAATCCAGTCTTCCGCTCCAGAGATTTTAGGCCGGCTGCATCAGTTAAGCCGGCATGCTTTCATAAGGCGACGTAGCCAAGTGGTAAGGCGGAGGTCTGCAAAACCTCTATTCCTCGGTTCGAATCCGGGCGTCGCCTCCAAGAATGAACTTAATAAGCGGGAATGTTGCCCGCTTTTTTTATTGCAGAGGTTTATTTATGCCGCAGGAAAATTTTTTAACTATTCCTTTTTTGCCATCGGGGGATGTTTCGCTTATGCTATCTGATGGCCGCATCGACTATTCTATGGAGAAAGCTCTACAAAAACGGGGCATACGCATCATAAAAACAGCGCCGATTGCCCGATTGCACCGCTCGATAGCATATCACCCAGATGTTATGGCATATCATGCGGGCGGCAATCTTATAATCGCGGCTCCATCGCTGCCTGAAAGCGTCGCAGACAGGCTGCGAGGCGAGGGCTTTAACATAATATACGGCAAAAGCGGGCTATCACAAGAATATCCAAAAGATGTACCGTATAACGTGGCCAGAATAGGGAATTATGCCGTGCATAACTTTAAATATACTGACCCTGTCTTATACGAGCAGCTCGTATGTCAAAACTTAAGGCTCATAAATGTAAAGCAGGGATATGCCAAATGCTCAATTCTTGTGGTGGATGACCGTTCCATCATAACGGAGGATGAGGGCATAGCCCGCGCAGCTTCAAAAAACGGCATGGACGTTTTGCTGATTAGACGCGGCCATGTCCTGCTGCCGGGCATGAATTACGGCTTTATAGGCGGCGCAGGCGGCCTTATATCCACATCGGTTATGGTTTTTGCGGGCGATGTCGCAACTCATCCGGATTATGACAGGATAATAGCGTTTTTAAGCAAGCGTGGGATCAGCATATGCAATCTTGGCCAAGGCCAGCTTATGGACCTTGGCAGCCTGGTACCGCTTAAAGAAAGAATATGAAAAGGAATAGGAAAGCATGGATTTAGCGGAAATATTGAACGCCGACCCAGTCATAGCCGCTGTGCGAAGCGGTGAGCAGTTTAAAGCTGCACTTGAGTCGGCTGTGAAAAGTGTCTTTTTGCTTTACGGCAATATATGCTCGCTTGCCGATGTGGTAAATGCTGCCAAGCAGGCGGACAAGCTTATATTTGTCCACATCGACCTAATAGATGGTTTGGGGCGCGACCAGGCTGCGGTGCAGTATGTGGCCGGTTATGTAAAACCGGACGGTATAATAACGACGCGCAGCAATTTGGCTAAGTATGCCCAAGACCTCGGTCTCATAAATATACAGCGCATATTTTTGCTGGATTCGATGTCTCTGGAGAGCGGCATCGCGGGCATAAGGCAGTCTAACCCCGATGCCGTTGAGATACTGCCCGGCGTGCTGCCGCGCGAAATTAAATATTGCTGCGAGCGCTTATCCTGTCCCGTTATAGCAGGCGGCCTGCTGCGCACCAAAGGTGATATAATAGACGCGCTTAATGCCGGCGCCATGGCGGTGTCCACATCGGATAAAAATTTGTGGGAGGCTTGATTGCTGCCGGCGGCTGATGTATAATATTTGAGTAAAAAGCGGTAGAGATTATGAGAACCGCGTCAAGGGGATAGTTATATCCTTTTGGCGCGGCTTTTTTTATGTTTATGGAGGGATGAAATGTACGACGTAGTAATAATAGGAGGCGGCGTGACTGGAAGCTGCATAGCGCGCGAATTGTCGCGCTATGAATTGTCGGTTTGCCTGCTCGATAAAGAGGAGGATGTGGCCTCGGGTACATCCAAAGCCAACAGCGCCATAGTCCACGCCGGATATGATGCTAAGCCCGGCTCGCTGCAAGCGCGGCTTAATGTGGAAGGCAACCGGCTTATGGAGGATTGGTGCGCTGAGCTCGACGTGCCTTTTAAGCGCATGGGCTCGCTCGTGCTTGCCTTTAACGATGAGGATATGCGCGAGTTAGATAATTTAATGCGCCAAGGCGAGGCAAACGGCGTGCCGGGCCTCAGGATAATAGGCAAAGACGAGCTGCACGCGATGGAGCCTTATGTGGCCGACAACGCCATAGCGGGGCTGTATGCCCCTACCGGCGGCATAGTATGTCCTTATGAGCTGACCATAGCCGCTGCTGAAAATGCCGTGGTGAACGGCGCAGAGGTCAAGCTTGGGCGGATGGTTAAAGGCATAAGGCGTACAGAAGCCGGCTTTGATGTGGAAACATCACAAGAGGTGGTAAGCGCGCGCTATGTTGTGGATGCCGCCGGCGTGTATGCCGATGACATAGCCGCCATGATAGGCGATGATTCTTTTAAGGTAAAGCCGCGCAAAGGGGAGTATTGCATATTGGACAAGGCCAAGGGTTATTTGGCGCGGCACGTTATATTCCAGCCGCCTACGGCCATGGGTAAGGGCGTGCTGGTTACGCCCACAGTGGACGGCAATATATTGGTAGGCCCAAATGCGCATGATATAGACGATAAAGAAGATACGGCCACCACAGCCGCAGGGCTGAGCGAGGTGCTCAGCACCGCGCGCAAATCGGTGCCTGCGGTATCCGAGCGCGATGTCATAACCTCTTTTGCGGGTTTAAGAGCGGTGTCGGGCAGCGATTTTGTCATAAAGCCGTCCGATGTGGACAACCGCTTCATAATAGTGGGCGGCATATGCTCGCCAGGCCTTACATCAGCGCCGGCCATAGCACGCATGGTTGCAGGGCTGCTGCGGCAGGCAGGGCTGGAAGCTTCGCTTAAAGCGGATTTCAACCCGATACGCAAGGATATACCGCGCTTCAGGGAGATGAGCGATGAGGAACGCCAAAAGCTCATAGCTGACGACTCGGCTTTTGGCAGGATAATATGCCGATGCGAAACGGTGACTGAAGGCGAGATAATAAACGCTATAAAGCGGCCTATACCGGCCTTGACGCTGGACGCTATAAAGCGGCGGGCAAGGGCTGGTATGGGCAGGTGTCAGAGCGGTTTTTGCATGCCGCGCGTCATGGAGATATTGGCGCGCGAAACCGGCATACCGGCTGATGAGATAACGAAAAAAGGAGGGCCTTCGCGCGTGCTGGTTGGCCCGCTCAATAAAGGGGTGGCTTATGATGACAGAGCATGATGTCGTGGTAATAGGAGGGGGCCCGGCTGGTTTAGCTGCGGCCATAGCGGCGCGGCAAGCCGGCGCGCAGGATGTGTGGATCATAGAGCGCGACAAAAGGCTGGGCGGCATATTACAACAGTGCATACACAACGGCTTTGGCCTTCACATATTTGATGAAGAGCTGACCGGGCCGGAGTATGCGCAGCGTTATATAGATTTGGCTGAAGAACAGGGCGTTCACGCTATGCTGGATACCATGGTGCTGGATATAACGCCTGACAGGGTAATAACCGTTGTCAATAAAAAAGAAGGGTTGCAGACTATAAAGGCTAAAGCGCTGGTGCTGGCCATGGGCTGCAGGGAGCGCAGCCGAGGCGCGCTTAATATACCGGGCACGAGGCCTGCCGGCATATTCACCGCCGGCACAGCGCAGCGCTTTGTCAATATGGAAGGCTACATGCCGGGCAACCAGATAGTGGTGCTGGGATCAGGCGACATAGGCCTTATAATGGCGCGGCGACTCACGCTCGAAGGCGCTGACGTCAAGATGGTATGCGAGATAATGCCTTATTCTAGCGGCCTTAAGCGCAATATAGTGCAGTGCCTGGATGACTTCGGCATACCGCTCCGCCTCAATTATACCGTTGTCGATATACGCGGCAAAGACCGCGTGGAGGGCGTGACAGTGGCTGCCGTGGACGAAAATAGGCGGCCGATACCGGGCAGCGAGGAATATGTGCCATGCGATACCTTGCTTCTGTCGGTAGGACTCATACCGGAAAATGAGCTTTCGCGCTCGGCCGGCGTTGAATTAAATCCCATAACCGGAGGGCCTGTGGTGGATGAATCTATGCAGACGAGCATAGCCGGCGTGTTCGCGTGCGGCAATGTCGTCCACGTAAACGATTTGGTGGACAATGTGAGCACAGAGAGCGCCATAGCGGGCAGAGCTGCCGCTTTGTACGCGCTGGGTACATTTGACGGGTCAACACCGGGCATAACGGTGAAAACCGGACCGGGCGTGCGCTATATAGTGCCAAACGCCATAAATCTGGCCAGAGTGGAAGACAGCGTGACGCTTTATTTCAGGGTTGACAATGTTTATGAAAATGCGGCTCTTCGCGTGTCGACGGATAAAGGCGTGCTCTTCAACATAAAGAAAAAGATAATGGTGCCGGGCGAGATGCAGCACATAAAGCTTAAAAAGGCCTTTTTAGAAAAGCAGGGCGATATAACCGAGGTTACAGTGGAAGTGGCAGGTGAAGAAGTATGACGACCAGAAATATAACATGTATACTATGCCCGCAGGGGTGTAACCTGGAAGTGACGCTAGATGACGGCAAAGTGGTGCAGGTAAAAGGCAACGGCTGCGGCAAGGGCAAGACATACGGGGCTGAGGAATGCCTTGACCCGAGGCGCACCATAACCAGTAGCGTAAAGGTCATAGGCGGCGAGCACCCGCTGGTGTCGGTTAAAACCGCTGCGCCGATACCCAAAGCCGCCATATGGGACTGCATGAAGGCCATAAATGCAGCCTGCGTCGAGGCGCCTGTGCGCATAGGCCAGGTTATAATCGAAAATGTGGCAGATACGGGCATAAATGTCGTGGCTACGCGCAACGTGGCCAAAGCGGGCGAAGGAGAAGAAGCATGTATATAGTAAGCGCCTGCCTGGCAGGCATGAACTGCAAATACAACGGCGGTCACAATGCTGACCCGCGCATAAAAAAGCTGGTAGAGGAGGGCAAGGCCATACCCATATGTCCAGAGCAGATGGGCGGCCTTCCCATACCGCGCCCGCCCGCTGAGATAAAGGGCGGCACCGGCCGCGATGTATTAGACGGCAAAGCGCGCGTAGTCAACGCTGAAGGCGCTGATGTAACTGAAGCCTTTATAAAAGGAGCGAGGGAAGCGCTCAAACTGGCCCAATTGGTCAAAGCCGACAAAGCCATATTAAAAGCCAAAAGCCCGTCATGCGGCTGCGGCCTCATTTATGACGGTACGTTCAGCGGCAGGCTCATAGAAGGGAATGGCGTTGCGGCGCAGCTTTTGCTTGATAACGGCATAGATGCGGAGGCGCTTAATTCTTGATGGCAGAAATATTAGAAAGGTATATTGACAAAACAGTTGCAATAAAGCTGATTTCTAATGAGAAGATAATAGGTAAGCCTCTGCAACAGTTAGAGGGTGAAGAAAAATCATTTTTAGTTGAACTTGAAAAGGCGTGGGCTGGATACCCCAAAGGCCAATTGATAGAAGTAAAATACGATCAGGTTTTACAAATTGAAGAATTTTAAAAAAAGCCTGAGAATGTAAATTTCTCAGGCTTTTATTTGGTCTGGGTGAGAGGACTTGAACCTCCGGCCTCTTGAACCCCATTCAAGCGCGCTACCAAACTGCGCCACACCCAGTTATCGCTGACGTTTATTATTATACAGCATGTACTGTATTTTTGCAATATGGAGGCCGTTTTTTCATCGACGGCGGCATATTGAATAAAAGCCCATAAATATGCTAAAATGAAATTGTAGTACTGAGGCCGAGGGCTTGAACTGAGGCCAGAAGGAGAGTAATTTGTTTATGATAGACTCTATATTGGATAAGGCAAAAACGACGCATAGCTTGGATAAGGATGAGATAGTAACCCTGCTCTCTATAGAGGGTGACGAACAGAAAGAGCGGCTTTTTGCGGCCGCTGATGAGGTCAGGTGCCGCTATGTCGGCGACGAAGTGCATCTAAGAGGGCTTATAGAATTTTCCAATTACTGCGGCAATGACTGCATGTATTGCGGTATAAGGCGTGGCAACCGAAAATTGCAGCGCTACAGGATAGAGCCGGATGAAATAATAAATATAGCCGAGCAAGCCTATAATATAGGCTACCGCACCATAGTGCTGCAGTCCGGCGAGGACAGCTTTTACACGCGCGATGTCATGTGTGGTATAATAAGCGGCATAAAATCAAGGGTGGATGTAGCCATAACGCTTAGCATCGGTGAGCGCAGCTATGAGGATTACAAAAGCATGAAAGATGCAGGGGCTGATAGGTTTCTTATGCGCTTTGAAACGTCGAATAGAGAGCTTTACAGCAGGCTTCATCCTAAGCTTAGCTTTGATAACAGGCTGCGCTGCCTGAGGGATATAAAAGCTTTGGATTATGAACTGGGTACAGGCTTTTTAATCGGCTTGCCTGGGCAAACTTTAGAGGATACAGCGGGCGATATAATGCTGCTTAAGAAGCTTGGAAGCGATATGGCAGGCATAGGGCCATTTATACCTCATCCCGATACGCCACTGCGGGATTGTCAAGGCGGAACACTTGATATGGTGTTAAAGGTGTTGTCCATAGTTAGGCTTATCATGCCTGATATAAATTTGCCGGCTACGACGGCAGTAGGCACTTCAGACCGCTTTGGCAGGCAAAAAGCGCTTAAAGCCGGGGCAAATGTAATAATGCCCAACGTTACGCCGGCTAAGTACCGCAGGCTCTATCAGCTTTATCCCGGTAAAATTGCTGTTGGCGAGGATGCGTACGATTCGAGAAAAAACGTGGAAGAACTCATAAAATCAGTTGGAAGGACGGTAGGCAAAGGCTATGGAGGGCATAGAGGTGGAGCATTATTATTCTGAAAATCCGACTTCAGAACATGACATTAAGCGCATAAAATTCGGATATAGAGGCAACGAGCTCGTATTTTTGACAGACAGCGGTGTGTTTTCCAAAGATAAAGTCGATTATGGCACGAGGTTGCTGTTAGAATCACTTCCTGAAGGATTATCAGGCAGGATACTTGATCTAGGGTGCGGCTATGGCGCGATAGGCCTGTCCATAGCAAAGGCGTACCCGAATGTCCATGTGCTTTTGGCGGACATAAACGTGCGGGCGGTTGAACTGGCCCGAGAGAATGCACGCTTAAATGATATAACAAATGCCGAGGTTTATCAAAGCGATGGTTTTGATAAAATAGATGGTATTTTTGACGTAATTGTTACTAATCCGCCAATAAGGGCCGGCAAGGAAATTATTTATTCATTGTTTGGGCAAAGCTTCTCCCATCTCAGAAGCGGTGGTGAGCTCTACGTTGTGATACAGAGAAAACAGGGGGCCGAATCGGCCATGGATAAACTCGCTGAAATTTTCGGCAATTGTGAAAAGGTCGATAAGAGCGGAGGCTATTGGGTGCTACGTTGTGTGAAAATGGGGTATGTCAATAGTCAGGGAAAATGTCATAACAAATGAATGATACTTACTCAATGAAAATGTCACATTAACACGCTAACTTACCTTAGATATGACCTTGCATGACGCTAAACACAATTTATGCAG
>Ga0134094_1001542_pt1 | contig 22056 bp, 16 predicted proteins | sample 5_1taG_FD_94458 | JGI IMG/M metagenome (GOLD analysis project Ga0134094, IMG submission 94458) | Switchgrass degrading microbial communities from high solid loading bioreactors in New Hampshire, USA - 5_19_20_110_A1 metaG | ecosystem: Engineered > Bioreactor > Semi-continuous > Anaerobic >... | reverse complement strand
TGGTGGGCAATGCCCTGAAGGATTGCCAGCGCCTTTGGGTCAAACCCGGGGTCGGGCTCGGTAATTGAGGCCATTTGCAGCGCCACCACAAACGCGCCGATCACTTCGCCCCGCACGATCAGCGGCAGCATTACGGTTGTGCCTGGTTCTGGCGACAGGCGCAGTTCAGGCAGGTTTAACTCAATACCTGGGTCATCCAGATAGAGCGTAGACCGCTTTTCGATCAGCTGTGAAAATGCGGGCAGCTCCGCATGGAGCAGCCAGGGGGTGGGACCGGTTGGCTCAAATCCATACCAGGCTTTTAGTTCGAAGCTCTGCAGTCCCTCTTCCCAAAAGAGGAAGGCGCATTTCTTTACGCCGACCAGCAGGCGCGTTAACCGGACCATTGTCGAGAGCAAATCATCGACCGTCATAATGGTCTGGCTGGCCTCAGCCACCTGCAGCAGCATTGTTGAGATCAGCGCCTGTTCCTGCGCCTCGCTGTACAACCGCGCATTCTGAATGGCAACAGCCGCGTAACTGGCGAAGGTGGCCGTGATTGCCTGTGCTTCGCTGCCGTAGCGTCCAGTCTGGTGGTGCGCCAGCGTCAGGATGCCCAGCGGGCCTTTGCTGGTGCGCATTGGCGCGGCAATGGATGAATAGCCCGGGTCAAGATTCAGCGCCGCGCCCAGCGGGCCCATGGGGCTGTCTGGGCGACGGATTGACGGCTGGTCTCTTTCGAGCGCATCTTCCAGCATTTCCTGGGTTTGCGGGTTTTGCAAAACTTCAAAGATCCGGTCTATATCCAGATTTCGGGTAGCAGCCAGCCGCAGCCGGAGCTTGTCATCTCTTTGTGGAGATGGAAGCGGGTCTTCTTGAACGAGCCAGATCGCTGAAGCGTCGCACGGGAGGATCTCTTCCAGCTTTTCCAGGATTAGATTCAGCAGATGATTGATCGGCTGGTTCGTGGAGATGAGATGCGCCACGTCGCGGAAACTTTCGGCCACACGCCGCCGCCATTGTTCCGACCGGTAGAGATTCGCGTTGCGGATGGCAATGGCAATTGGGGCAGCAAGGGCTTCAAACAGCGAGCGGTCATTCTCGTCGAAAGCGTTCTTTTCAAGGCTCTGGATATCCAGCACGCCCAGCACTTCATCACCCACCATGAGCGGGACGGTTAGCTCGGAGCGCGTATCATAGGGGGGCAGGTCTGCCGGGCGATAGATCGGCTCGCTGGTGACATCATTTGCCATGAATGTTTTGCCATTGCGAACAACCCAGGGAATGATCCCCTGAGGATCATCGAGAGAATAATGCTTGCCCTGGCTCTTCATTGCTTCGCTCCGCGCGCCGGTTCCTGTCTGATAGATGGCAAGCTTGCGCCCCATATGGACGGTGTAAAGATGCACAAACGGGTATCCAAAGCGATTTTGGATTACGCGCACAACTTCGTTCAGCAGATCATCCGGGTTCAGAATGGAAGAAAGCGCATGACTGACGTCAAACACAGAAGAAATTTGCTCTGCGCGGCGTTCCAGATTTTCATAAAGGTGCATGCTTTGGATGGCGATTGCGATATTATCAGCCAGCGATTGCAAAACGACCATGTCGGTTTCATGAAAAGCGTTTAACCGGTCGCTCTGCACATCCAGGACACCCAAAATCTGGTTTTCGATTTTTAATGGCAGCGCAGCTTCTGACTGCGTCTCGGGCAGTACTTCCAGATAGCGGTAGCGAGCATCCTGCCGCACGTCTGGCGCGACAATCTCCGTGCCGGTTTTTGCAACAGCGCCAATAATTCCCTGGTCCAGATCCGTTACAAAATCGGTGCTTAGCGGGGTGGAATTATTCTGGCTGGCGCTGCCCTGGAACCGGAGAACGCCCTGCTCCTGATCTAACGCAAAAATGGCGACGTAATAATAGTTAAACGTCTTCTGGATGAGATGAGTCACCTGGCGATAAAGCTCATCGAGCTTCGTCAGCCGGGCAATCTGCCCGCTGACCGACCGTACCAGGCTGAGCTGTTCAAGACGCCATTTTTCTATTTTTTCCTGGCGAGTAACCTCCATCGCAGTCGCCGCGTGCGCCACCAACCCTTCCAGCAGGCTGAGATCTCTGGCAGAGAACGGCTGGCCATCTGGACGGTCAGCCTGCACGACGCCAATCAGGTTTTCGTTGATCATCATGGGCACAGCTGCTGCTACCGGTCCGCCATCACTTGGGGACTCATTTTGCGGCGGCTGCGGGTCGCACTGGCTTTTTCGTTCAGCCCATGCCCGGTGAACAAGCTCTGTCGCCGGGGCGTCGGGTAAGGTCTCCATTGCCGGGGTGCCTGGAACCGGATAGAAAGGGCTGGCCAACCAGACCCTGACCCGAGCAGACAGCAGTTTGCCGATTACTTCAGCAATTCGGTCGCACTGCGCTGCAGGGGTCGGTTGGTTGACAAGCTGTTCTCCCAGATGCAAGAGCTGTTTCCATTCGGGGTCAGCGACTTGCCCGGCAGTATCCATCACGAAATTTTCTCCTTGCTATACCAATAGCGATTTTTTCCGGGAGGAAAACTTACCCATTTAAGCTATTTATGTTTCACCATCGTGAGAATATTTTCAGGCCCATTCGTTGTCACATAGACTTCGTCCATCCATTTTTGGATGAAATAAAAGCCTAAGCCATGCGCCTGGCGATCATCCAGATTGCTGCTTAAATTGGGTGGGGGAATGTCGGCCGGGTTGAATGATTTGCCCTGATCACGAAGTGTTATGGTCAGGGCTTTATCATCCACCGAACAGGTACAGCGAATATCACCAACTCCTTCGCCTCCATAAGCATGCTCAATAATGTTGGAGCATGCTTCATCGACTGCCATTTCAATTGAATAAATGGCCAGACTCCCAAAACCGGCAGTCTTTGCAAATTTGCGCACGAATTCCCCAATCCTTTCCAGGCTCTTATATTGTCCTGGAAAGGATCTGGTTTCAGATAAGGAGGGTTCGCGAGTACTAGAAACTTCCAACAGCAGTTAACACGTCATCATAAATATTGAACAGCGGAATAAACCCGGCGAGATCAAGCGCCGCATAAATGTTCTCAGGGATATTCACCAGTACTAACTCTCCACGATTATACCGTTTGCAGTTCTTTTGCGAGTTAATCAGGACTCGCAGCCCCGCGCTGGAGAGGAAGTCCAGTTCGCTCATATCGAAGACGATCTTGTAACGGCCGCTGTCTGTTATTCTGTTAAACGCCTCGGCCAGTTGAGGGGCCGTATAGCTATCCACACGCCCTTTTGCTTTAACCAGATCACAATGCTTATATTGCGTTGTGGTAATTTCCATGTCCCAAGCCTCCGCTGTCCTATTAAAGAGATTCTGGGTAAATTATAACATGTGGTTTTTTCCAAACAAGGAAAATTACCGCGATTATTGCCATCACAAAACAGATTTGCACCCTGGTTTTGTCTGACAATTGACTTTTATCTGGTTTGTCGTTATATTAGTTTAACTAAGTGTCTGATTCAGAGCGATAATGACTTTCTATCATTCGCTGTGTCGGGCGGACGACCTTCCTTTTGTTTTCTGACACCCCAATTCTATGACTACCCTTCTAATCCGAAATGCAGAACTGCTTGTGACCATGGATGATCAGCGCCGGGAAATTCCCGGTGGGGGGATTTATGCGGAGAATGGGTTGATCACCCAGGTTGGGAAAACCGAGGAACTCCCCTCTACTGCTGATCAGGTGCTGGATATGAGCGGGCATATTGTCCTGCCAGGCCTGGTGAATACCCATCACCACTTCTACCAGACGCTGACTCGCGCCGTCCCGGCGGCGCAGGATGCAAACCTGTTCAACTGGCTTAAGACGCTGTATCCCATATGGGCCTGCATGACGCCTGAGGATATATTTGTTTCGACTCAAACGGCTCTTGCCGAGCTGGCGCTCACCGGCTGTACCACGGCATCAGATCATCTCTATTTGTTCCCAAATGGATCGCGCCTGGATGACGAAATTGAAGCCGCTCGGCAGGTCGGTCTGCGCTTTCACGCTTCACGCGGTTCGATGAGCCTGGGTGAAAGCCAGGGCGGGCTTCCGCCGGACAGCGTGGTCGATTCTGAAGATGCCATACTGGCCGATTCAGCCCGCCTGATCGAGCAGTATCATGATCCAAAACCAGGCTCAATGCTGCAGATTGTTCTTGCGCCGTGTTCGCCTTTCAGTGTAACCGGTGAGTTGATGCGGCAAAGCGCACGCCTGGCCCGCGAATACGGCGTTCATCTGCATACGCACCTGGCTGAAACCCAGGATGAAGAAGTCTTCTGCCTCGAGAAGTTCGGTCACCGGCCGGTCGCTTATATGGAAGAGGTGGAATGGGTTGGGCCGGATGTCTGGTTTGCGCATGCAGTTTATACAAATTCTCAGGAAATAAAGGTTTTGGCTCATCACGGCTGCGGGGTGGCGCACTGTCCCTCATCGAACATGCGGCTTGCTTCAGGCATTGCGCCTGTCCGTGAATATCTACAGGCAGGGATCCATGTTGGCCTGGGCGTAGATGGCTCGGCAAGTAATGATGGATCACACCTGCTCGCTGAAGCGCGGCAGGCTATGCTGCTGGCGCGCCTGCGTTCTGCATTAGAGGGCGCTTCATTATCGGGCACTGAAGGCGCGTGGATTATGAGCGCTCGCCAGGCGCTCGAGCTGGCGACGCGCGGCGGCGCAGCCGTATTAGGCCGCAGCGATATTGGCTCGCTCGAACCAGGAAAATGCGCGGATTTGATTGCTGTCAACCTCAACCGGCTGGATTATGCCGGGGCTCTCCATGATCCGCTGGCCGCCCTGGTCTTTTGCGCATCACAACGAGTTGACTGGAACATTGTTCACGGACGCCCGGTTGTGCAGGGTGGTGAACTGCTCACAGTCGATGTCCCGCATCTGATTGAACGTCATAACCAGGCTGCTCGCAGGCTTTTATCCGGCGTATAACGGGCAGCAGTTCGCTTAATTGGTCTAATCTTTGTATTCGCCTATTAAGGGAGGGACAGACTGAGGGATATGGTAGAGCGCAACTCTTATGAACCCTATGATATGCGCCAGCTGGTTGCCTGCGCGATGGGCCGTGCGCCGGCTGATTTGGTTATTCGCGGCGGTCGCTGGGTCTGCGTCCAATCGGGAGAAGTGATCCCAAATACCGATGTCGCAGTGATCAATGGGCGCATTGCCTATGTTGGCCCCGACGCCCTCCATACAATTGGGCCAGAGACTCGCGTGATTGAAGCGGAGGGACGTTATCTCGTCCCAGGTCTGCTGGACGCGCATATGCATGTCGAATCGGGGATGCTCACTGTAACAGAGTTCGTGCGGGCGGTGATTCCGCACGGAACGACCGGCATGTTTGTCGATCCGCATGAAATCGCCAATGTCCTGGGGCTGCGCGGTGTTCGCTTAATGGTGGATGAAGCGCTGCTTCAGCCGATCCATGTGTGGGTGCAGGTTCCTTCTTGCGTGCCCTCTGCTCCTGGCCTGGAGACTTCAGGCGCTCAGATTGGGCCTGATGAAATCGCCGAGGCGATGACCTGGCCTGGGATTATTGGACTGGGCGAGATGATGAATTATCCTGGGGTCTACAACGGCGATGAGCATGTGCATGCCGAAATTGCAATTACCCGCGCCATGAATAAGGTTGTTGGCGGGCATTACCCGTCGCTGGATCTTGACCTGCCCTTTCACGGTTACGCTGCCGGTGGACCGCAAGATGACCATGAAGGAACCCGCCTGGAAGATGCGGTTGCGCGGGTTCGCCAGGGCATGCGCGTGATGATGCGCTACGGTTCAGCCTGGCATGATGTCGCTGAACAAGTTCGCGCAGTGACCGAAGGCCGCCTCGATCCTCGCAATTTCTTACTCTGCACGGATGATTCGCATTCTGCTACCCTTGTTGGCCAGGGGCATATGGATCGTGTTATCCGTCATGTCATCGCTCAGGGCGTGCCGCCTGTTACGGCCATCCAGATGGCGACAATTAATACGGCCGAGCATTTTGGCTTAAGCCGTGATATTGGGATGATTGCCCCCGGCCGGTATGCTGATATTGTCCTCGTCCGCGACCTGGCTAATTTCCAGGCAGATATGGTGATTGCAAAAGGGCAGGTGCTGGCAGAGGCCGGCGAGCTGCTGGTGGATTTGCCTGAGGTCAGCTACCCGGAATGGGCGGTCAACACGGTCAAACTGAAGCACAGGCTGGCTGCTGCAGATTTCAGCTTGCGTTCTCATAAGAACAGCCCGGTGACGGCGAATGTCATTGGCATTGTAGAAAATCAAGCGCCAACCCGGCACTTGAAGCTCGCGGTTGAAGTGCAGAACGGCGAGGTGCGGCTTGAACCAGGGTGCGATCTCGCTAAGGTTGCCCACATTGAGCGTCACAAGGGTACCGGGGGGGTACAGCTGGCGCTTGTGCAGGGCTTTGGCTTTACCGAGCCGTGCGCTGTTGCATCTACCGTTGCCCATGACAGCCACCATATGATCGTCGTCGGCACCGATGATGGCTGTATGGCAGCCGCGGCGAACAGGCTGGCAGAGATCGGCGGGGGACAGGTTGTTGTGCTGCGCGAAGAAGTGATCGGCCAGGTCGATCTTCCAATTGCCGGATTGATCTCGAATGAGCGCGCCGGTGAGGTCGCCCGGAAAGCTGAAAGCGTGTTAGAGGGCTTTCGCGCATGCGGCTGCACATTGAATAATCCCAATATGCAGCTCAGCCTGTTGGGTCTTGTCGTCATTCCAGACCTTCGCATTTCAGATAAGGGTTTGGTTGATGTCAATAATTTTTGCGTTCTTTCGGTTTTAGAATGAGCGCTTGAGAGAGGGAATACGAATGAACAACGAAGAAATGCGCGATGGGGGATCACCGCACCACCCCTATCAACGGCTGCAAGGAGAGCTTGCTGAGCTGATCGCATCAACGCCGCCGGGAAGCAAACTTCCGGCCGAGCCAGAACTGGCCCGGCAGTTAGGCGTTTCTCGAGCGACGCTCCGCGAGGCAATGCGCTCTTTCGAGGGCCAGGGAATTATTCGCCGGCGGCAGGGCGTGGGAACGTTTGTCGTTGCGCAGCCCCCGGTGATTGAAACCGGGTTAGAGGTTCTGGAAAGTATCGAAAGCCAGGCAAAGCGGATTGGTCTGGATGTTTCAATGGGCGATTTGGAGACCGAATTAATTCGGGCAAGCGCTGAAGTCGCCGAAGCGCTTGTGGTTCCCGAAGACACTGAACTGGTTAAGGTCTCTCGTGTGATCAAGACCGGCAGCCGGCCGGTTGCCTATCTGGTTGATATTCTCCCGCAGGATATTCTCACTGCTGACGATCTTGACCAGGGCTTCACCGGCTCTGTGCTCGATCTGCTGCTGCGCCGCGGCGAGCCTGAATTGGTCCGTTCGGTTGCTGAGGTTCGCGCTGTAGCAGCTTCGGGCGAGATTGCCCGCGCGTTAGAAATTCAGCGAGGTGATGTTCTTTTGCAGTTCATTGCTCGCCTCTACTGCGTGGAGGAACGGGTGATTGATTATTCGCTGAGTTATTTCCTTCCCGGCTATTTCAGCTTCAAGATCGTCCGCCGGGTGGGAGATATTCGCTAATCAAAGGCAAAAACAGTGGGTGGAATGATGGTTACACAAGAAACGGTTGTTGATGTTCAGGCGCGAGTTCAGAAATCGAGTGATGCAATCATCCAGTTTATGCGGGAGATATGCGCCATTCCGAGTATGAATTCGCAAATCAAAGATGTAGGCGAGCGCATTGCTGCAGAGATGACCGTGCTCGGGTTCGATGAAGTTCGATTTGATAAGATGGGGAACATCTTCGGCCGTATTGGCAGCGGGCCCCGGGTCATCGTTTTTGATTCGCATATCGACACCGTCGGTATTGGCGACCCAACTACATGGGAATGGGATCCCTTCAAGGGGAAGGTTGAGAACGGCATGCTTTACGCCCGCGGCGCCTGCGATGAAAAAGGCAGCACTCCCGGGATGGTGTATGGCCTGGCAATTGCCCGCGATCTTGGCCTGCTCGACGGTTGGACGGCCTACTACTTTGGCAACATGGAAGAATGGTGCGACGGAATCGCCCCCAACTCATTTGTTGAGGCTGATCCAAAAGTCCGGCCTGACTTTGTTGTTATTGGCGAACCAACATGCATGCAGGTTTACCGCGGGCATAAAGGCCGCATTGAGTTGAAAGTGACTGCCAAAGGGCGCAGCGCCCATGCTGCCAGCAACCATCTCGGTGATAACGCGATCTATAAGCTGCTCCCGATTATCGCCGGCATTCGTGATCTCGAGCCGCAGTTAGGTGATCACGACTTCCTGGGGCATGGAAAGATTACTGTCAGTGATATGAAAGTCAGCACTGCCAGTATCAATGCCGTACCTGATGAAGCCGTGATCTTCATCGACCGGAGAATGACCTTTGGGGAGACCAAAGAGCAGGTAATCGCGCAGGTGCAGGCTCTCATCCCCGAAAAGGACCGCGGTTCGGTGACCGTTGAAGAGTTGTTCTACGATGAGCCGTCTTACACCGGTTTTGTCTTCCCGGTCGATAAATATTTCCCGGCCTGGGTAATTGAAGAAGATCACCCGCTGGTGGTCGCCGGGCAGACGGTGCGCCAAATGATCGGTTTGCCTGACGCCCCAAGTGGCAAATGGGATTTCAGCACCAACGGCATCTATTGGGCCGGAAAGGCGGGAATCCCCAGCATTGGGTTCGGTCCGGGAGATGAGCGGGTCGCCCACGCGCTGCTGGAATGCGTCTCGCTGGATGACGTGGTTAAGGCCACCGAGTTTTATGCTTTGATTCCGGGGATGATCCCTTAGGAAATTCCGATCAGGTGTGAGCGCGGGGCTGCTGCGCTCACACGATACCTCTGTTCTTAAAGAACTATTCTCTTGAAACCATTTTCTCTCCAAGGAGCTTTACGATGCAAACGTTTCTTCGCGGACGTGACCTGATTGGTGATCTGGACTTTAGTAAAGAAGAAGTCGAAACCGTTCTGGATGTTGCATTCGACCTCAAGCGCAAGCGCGCGCTGGGCGAGCCGCACGCTTACCTGCGCGATAAGACGCTTGCGCTGTTGTTCTTCTTCAGCAGCACCCGCACCCGCACTTCTTTTGAGGCAGGCATGGCACAGTTGGGCGGTCATGCGGCTTTTATCGAATCGCGCACAACCCAGATCGCGCACGGCGACACCGCCAAAGAGATTGGGCAGATTGTGGGCCGCTATTATGATGGGATTGCGATTCGCCACTGCGATTGGGGTGATGGCAACAAGTATATTAACGAGGTTGCCCAAAACTCCCGCGTGCCCGTTCTGAATATGCAGTGCGACATCTACCATCCTTTTCAAATTCTTGCGGACCTGATGACGATTATTGAAAAGAAAGGCCGCGACCTGCGCCGGAAGAAGATGGTCGTTTCATGGGCCTATGCTTCATCCTATCAGAAGCCGCTTTCCGTTCCCCAGAGCCTGATTCTGCAAATGCCTCGCTTTGGCCTGGATGTGGTGCTGGCGCACCCACCGGAATTCAAACTGATGCCCGAAATTATGGATCAGGCCCGCGAGCAGGCGCGGAAGTATGGAACCGGGTTCGATGTGGTCGATGATATGGACGAGGCGTTCAAAGAGGCCGATATCGTCTACCCCAAATCGTGGGGCCCGCTCGTTTTTACGACCGACACAGCAGAAAGCGCTAAGATCATTGACAAATATCGCGACTGGATCACGGATGACCGGCGCATGAAGCTTGCAAAAGAAGACTGCATTTATATGCACCCACTTCCCGCCGATCGCAACATCGAAGTGACCGACTCTGTGATCGATGGTCCCAACTCGGTGGTCTATGACGAGGCCGAGAACCGGCTCCACGTGCAAAAGGCTGTAATGGCTTTAACGATGTAAGGTAAAGAGATGGTTGAGGTACATCAGCCGTGCGGCTGATGTACCTCAATTTGATATTTCATATCTTTTTGGTTCCTCGGAGAAAATGACGACTTATGGTAAATAAAAGAGTTGCGGTTGTCGCGGTTGGTGGTAATTCGCTGATCAAAGATGAAGCCCGAAAGGCCATTCCAGACCAGTATGAGGCGGGTCGAGAGTCAATGCACCATATTGCAGGGATGATCCAACAGGGATGGGATGTGGTAATAACGCACGGGAACGGCCCGCAGGTTGGCTTTATCCTTCGCCGTTCTGAATTGTCGCGCCATGAGCTGCACGAAGTTCCATTGGATTACTGCGGGGCAGATTCGCAGGGCGCGATTGGTTACATGTTTCAACAGGCTCTTTACAACGAATTTCTCAAATTAAACATTCGCAAGCAAACCGTGGCAGTCGTTACCCGCACCATTGTTGACCGGGATGATCCGGCTTTTAAAAACCCGACCAAGCCTATCGGTTCTTTTATGGATGAGCGCACGGCGAAAGACCGGGAGGCGAGTGAAGGTTGGGCTGTGGTTGAAGATGCCGGTCGAGGATGGCGGCGGGTGGTCGCTTCGCCCACGCCGGTCCGTATCGTTGAGGCTGATGCGATCCGTTCCTTAATTGATGCCGGTTTTGTTGTCATCGGCGTCGGCGGCGGTGGAATCCCCGTGGTTGAGAATGAAAAGGGCGAGCTTTACGGCGTTGAAGCGGTGATCGATAAAGACCTTGGATCCTCGCTGCTGGCAAGCATGATCAATGCCGATCTGTTTCTCATCACCACCGCGGTGGAAAAAGTGGCATTGAATTTTAATAAGCCTGACCAGAAGTGGCTTGACCGCCTGACGGCAGAAGAAGCAAAACGCTATATGTCAGAAGGGCACTTTGCCAGGGGCTCGATGCTGCCAAAAATTCAGGCAATTTTGCAGTTCCTTGAGCGCGGCGGCAAACAGGCGCTCATTACGAATCCTGAGAATATTGAGCGGGCGCTGAGAGGAGAAACAGGTACCTGGATTGTCCGTGAATAGCATTGAAAACAGCAGGGGAAGTGCGCCCCTGGAAAAACGAAAACGACATTTGCCGGATGGGATTATTGAGTTATAATCCCGCAAGTTGTCTGGACAATTGACACATGAAATAAGGATCAAAGTCAGGTTGAGGTATTGACTTTCTGTGTAAAATACAAGTGTTGCAAAATTTCCGCCCTTTTAACAGATGAAAGCAAATCCAGTTAGATTGAGATTGTGGTGACAATCTCTTTTGGGAGTTTACCTCTTGATATCGGAACGAAAGGAGGTGAAATTGCGGGAATAAAATCGCTGGTTGATGCCTTTTCCTTATAAGGAACCTGTTTCGTGTGTTTCGTTTTACCAGGAGGAGAATTTTCATGAAGGTTAAAGCACTAACCCTGCTGCTGATCATTGCATTTTTGGTCAGCGCCTGCCAGACGGCCACCCCCGTGGCTACCGAGCCTGCTGCAGAGCAGCCTGCAGCGCCTGAGCAGCCCCAAGCGCCTGCTGAAAGCGGCAGTTTCCAGATCCCTGATATTCAAGAGGGAAAATTCAACGTTGCATTTGTCTATATTGGCCCGCATGACGACGGCGGATGGTCACAGGCTCATGATGAAGGCCGGCAGTATGTGCAGCAGAATGTGACCGATGTGCACACTGCTTATATTGAAAATGTGCCCGAAGGCGCAGATTCAGAACAGGTCTTCCGCGCGCTTTCGCGCAAGGGCTTCGATGTGATCTTTGGCACCTCCTTTGGGTTTATGGACCCGATGGAGACCGTGGCAAGCGAGTTCCCGGACATTGTCTATATTCACGTCAGTGGATACAAATCGAATGAAAAGAATTTTGGCAATGTGATGGGCGCTATGGAGAATATGAAATACCTGGCTGGCATGCTTGCTGGCGCGCGCGCGAAGCAAGATGGCAATCCCAAGCTGGGTTATATGGCGACTTTCCCCATTCCGGAAGAGCTGCGCCTGGGTAACGCTTTTGCGCTCGGTATGCGCAAGACATGCCCTGAGTGCACCATGGATGTCCGCTGGCTCAATACCTGGCATGATCCGGTGAAAGAGCGCGAAGCTGCAGCTTCGCTGTTCGATGCAGGCGCGCAGGTTGTGTTCACCGGTGCAGATACCCCGGCTGTTGCTGATGTGGCGACCGAAAAGGGGAAATGGGGCATCACTTATGACTGGAAGGGTTCCTGCAAAGCAGCGGGCTGCCTGACCGTACCCTATTGGAATTGGGGTCCCGTCTATGCTGAAATTGTAGAGGGCGTCCGGGATGGAAGCTATACACCGGGCTGGCACTATTTCGATGCAGATTCCAATGGCCTGGGCCTGTATGGGTTCATGGAAGGCGAAACGCTGACCAAGGGCGTTCAGGAGCTCCCTGAAGAGGTTGTTCAGGAAGTCCGGGATATTCTGGGTCAAATGCTGGCGGGCGAGTTCACTCGCTTCGACGTCTTCGCTGGGCCGATCATCGATAACCAGGGCAACGTGGTCGTGCCTGAGGGCGAGAAGATGGAACAGGCTGATCTCGATCAGTTCCCACCCGGCGCAGAGGGCCTGGAGTGCAAGTACTGCATGAAGTGGTGGGCTGAAGGCGTAACCGCTGAGCCTCCGAAATAGCTCGATCATTTATAATAGGGACCAGACCGGGTATCCGGTCTGGTCCTATTTTCAATTCTCTTTTAGCTGTAGTTTGCAATGATTCGGAATTTTATTGTTGTTCTTGGGATTTCACCCGAAGCAACCTGAGAGATTTGTTTCGAGGAACGATGGAACATTCGATTGATTCATTCGATGGCACGAATGTTGTCAGTATGCACGGAATTGTGAAGCGGTTCCCAGGGGTGCTGGCAAACGATCATGTGGATTTTTCTTTGAAGAAAGGAGAAATCCACGCTCTGTTGGGAGAGAACGGCGCTGGCAAGAGTACCTTGATGAATATACTGGCAGGGCTGTACCGCCCAGATGAAGGCACGATTCTTGTCAATGGGAAACCAGTTTCATTTCATTCACCGCGCCAGGCAATTGAGCATGGAATTGGCATGATCCACCAGCATTTTATGCTGGTGCCTTCGCAGACGGTCACGGAGAATATCCTGCTCGGGCTTGATACCCCGCGATTTCTCCTTAAACTCCCTCATTACGAGCAGGAAGTTGCGGAGCTGGGCAAAAAATTTGGCATGCACGTCGATCCGAAGGCAAAAGTATGGCAGCTTTCGGTCGGCGAGCAGCAGCGCGTAGAGATTCTCAAAATGCTGTATCGCGGCGCAGAAATTCTGATCATGGATGAACCGACAGCTGTCCTGGCGCCATCTGAGATCGAAACCCTGTTTGCCACGCTTCGAAAAATGGCCGCCAATGGAAAATCGATTATTTTTATCAGCCATAAGTTGAATGAGGTAACCGAGATTTCAGACCGGTTGACCGTGCTTCGTCGTGGTAAAGTGACCGCCTCGGGAATTAGCATCAAAGATGTTACCAAGGAAGACCTGGCCCGCCTGATGGTTGGGCGAGAGGTGGTGTTCCGTCACGAGAAGGCGCCTTGCAACCCGGGTGAGGTCGTTCTGTCGATTCGCGATTTGCATGCGGACAATGACAAGGGCCTGCCTGCCCTGCGCGGCATCAACATGGATGTGCGTAAAGGCGAGATTGTCGGGCTGGCAGGCGTGGCCGGGAACGGGCAGCGCGAGCTGGCTGATGTCATCACCGGCTTGCGGCGCTGTAAAAAAGGGAGCATTGTTGTTTCTGGCGATAATATTGCCAACCTTTCTGTGAAAGAGGGCATTCGCCGGGGGGTCTCTCACATCCCTGAAGACCGCACGCATGTTGGGACGGCGCCCAACCTCAGCGTTACAGATAATGTGATTATGAAGAATTACCACCAGCCGCCAATCTCGAAGGGCTGGATGCTCAATGCTGGGGCGGCGGAAAGTTTTGCCAGCAAACTGAAAGATGCATACGAAATTCTGGCCCCTGACGTTAAAACGCCGGTGCGCTTGCTCTCTGGTGGAAATTTGCAGCGAGTTATCCTGGCGCGTGAGATCTCGAGTAATCCGGCGCTGATGATTGCCATGCAGCCGACGCGTGGGCTGGATGTTGGCGCAATTGAAGGGGTTCACCGGCTCTTACTGGCGCAGCGTGATGCAGGCGGCGCTGTGCTGCTTATTTCTGAAGAACTGGACGAACTGCTTGACCTCAGCGACCGCATTTACGTGATCTATGAAGGTGAAATTATGGGTGAAGTGACGAATGGGGATATTGAAAAAATCGGCTTGATGATGACCGGGGTTCATTCTGACCAGATCCAAAATCATCAGGAGGCAGCCGAATGAGCGAACCGATCAACCAGACGACTACGACGCCCATTTTGACGCCGCGCCGGGGAGGCCTTGCGCGGATCTTCCCCTATAAAATCCGCATCGAGAAGCGCCTGACGGAAGTGCCAGCATGGTATGCCTTCCTCGTTTCCTTTGGATCTGTAGTCATTGCGCTGCTGATTGGGGCATTGATCATCGCGCTTGCCGGCGGAGACCCGTGGCGGTCTTATGCACACATTGCGAAATCTTCGTTTGGCAGTATCGGTGTCTTTTCCGATACGATGGTCAAGGCAATTCCGCTGATGATCGTCGGGCTGGCCTGTGCCCTGGCGTTTCGAATGCGCCTGTGGAATATTGGCGCTGAGGGACAGTTTTTCATGGGGGCATTTGGGGCCAGCGCGGTTGTTCTTACGCCGCTGCTCCCAGAAGACTCACCTCGCTGGCTGTTTATCATTACAATGGCTGCAGCCGGCATGGCCTGCGGCGCGTTCTGGGGGTTCATTCCGGGCTTTTTAAAAGCAAAGTTTCACGTCAATGAGATTATTTCAACATTGATGATGAATTACATTGCGGTTGCATGGAATGATTTCTTTATTTACGCCATTTGGTCGGAAGGCGGTTTTCAGATGTCGCGCCGCTTCCCTGTTAACTCCTGGCTTCCGCGGCTCACCGATTTTGCCGAGCAGGTTCCCGCCTTCCGCGGCCTGACCACGCACATGGGGCTCATCTTTGCCCTGATTGCAGCAGTCGTCGTCTGGCTGATCCTCTACCGCAGCCAGTGGGGGTATGAAATTCGCTTGATTGGTGATAACCCGAAAGCTGCGCATTATGCTGGCATCTCGACCACCCGGAATATCATCCTGGTCATGATTGTCTCTGGCGCGCTGGCCGGGCTTGCCGGCATGTCCGAGATCAGCGGTGTGGTTCACCGGTTACAGGGAGCGATCTCTCCCGGTTATGGGTTTACGGGTATTATTGTCGCCTGGCTGGCAAAGTTAAACCCGATCATGGTGATATTTGTTTCGATCCTGTTTGGTGCATTGATCCTGGCTGGGCGTGAGATTCAGCCTTCTGGCGTGCCTAAACTCATCCAGGGCGTGATTTTGGTTTGCCTGATTGCGGGTGATTTCTTCTTGCGTTATCGTGTCAGTATCGTCCGCCGCACAGAGGAGAAATAAGCAATGGATTTATTGATTGTTCTTCAGGCAGGGGTCGCAACAGGTACGGTCCTTTTATTTGCTTCGCTGGGCGAAATATTCGCCGAGCGGTCTGGTGTGATGAATTTGGGCGTCGAGGGAATGATGCTGATTGGCGCGATGAGCGCTTTTAGCATCGCGATCCAGACCGGCAACCCCTGGTTGGGCGTTCTGGTTGCCATGCTGGCTGCCGGGCTCATCAGCCAGATTCACGCTTTTATCACGATCACGCTTCAAGCAGATCAGGTGGTCAGCGGGCTGGCGTTGAACTTTATGGCAATTGGTATCAGCCTTGTGTTAGGCGAAGGATTGAGCAAAGCCGGCACCATCGCTCTGATGCCTTCGTATGATATTCCACTCCTGGATCAAATTCCAGTCATTGGCACAATCTTTTTCCATAATCAAAAACTGCTGGTTTACTTCGGATACCTGCTGGTGCCGGTTGCCTGGTACTACATCAATCACACTCGCCCGGGGCTTCATCTCCGCGCCGTTGGTGAATATCCCGCGGCAGCCGATTCGCTGGGCGTGAATGTGTACGCGCTGCGCTATTTTTATGTGTTCGTCGGTGGTATGATGGCAGGACTGGCCGGGGCCACGATCAGCCTGGCGGTATCGCCGGGTTGGTTCAGCGAACTGACCACGGCCGGCCAGGGTTGGATTGCGATCGGCCTGGTCATTTTCGCTCAATGGGACCCTGTGCGTGCGGCTGTTGGCTCTTATGCGTTTGGAGCGCTTCGCCGCCTGGTCTTTGATATTCAAGGGCCGCAAATGCTGCTGGGATTCGACAATCCGTTTTATTACAATCCCTACTGGGGTTTCTTCTTGCAGATGCTGCCCTACGCATTTACCATCCTTGTCCTCGTGTTTGGTTCTCGCGAGGCCATTCGCAAGCGCCTGGGCGCACCGACTGCATTGGGCATACCTTATATTCGTGGAGAGCGCGGCCTTTAAGAACAGGTCCTTAATGATATGAAACAAAATTATATTGGATATGTCTGCTCGATCTGCGGGACGGAATATGGCCCGCAAGAAGTTGAGTACGTCTGCCCAAAGGACGGCGGGAATCTTAGCGTCGTCCTGGATTATGCATCTATTCAGAGGTCCGTGCGCATATCCGATATAACCGGATCGGCCGATTATTCGATGTGGCGTTACCTGCCGCTCCTTCCGGTTGGAGACCCGCAGGGCACCGGAACACCGCTGCGCTCAGTGGGCTGGACGCCGGTTTACCATTCACCTCAATTAACGCGGCAGCTTGAGACGCCGAATTTGTGGGTGAAAGATGAGAGCAGCAATCCGAGTGCATCATTCAAGGACCGGGCCAGCGCGCTGGTCGTTGTGCGGTCACGCGAGATTGAGGCAGAGGTGATCGTCACAGCATCGACCGGCAACGCTGGGGCGGCCCTGGCGGGCATGGCCGCTGCTGTTGGCCAAAAAGCTGTGATTTTTGCACCGAAATCTGCTCCGCCTGCAAAGATCGCTCAACTGCTGGTGTTCGGCGCGCAGGTGATTCTGGTCGATGGGAATTATGATCAGGCGTTTGATCTGTCGCTTCAGGCATCGCAGAGCTTTGGCTGGTACTGCCGAAACACGGGCTATAATCCCTTTACGGCTGAAGGAAAGAAGACGGCTGCTTTTGAGATCTGGGAGCAGGTGATTCTGCCTTCGCAATCGCCTTCGGGACCATTGAATATTTTTGTTTCGGTCGGCGATGGAAACATTATTTCTGGGATCCACAAAGGCTTTCAAGATCTGCAGAAGCTGGGCTGGTTGGATGAAATGCCGCGCCTGTTTGCCGTGCAGGCAGAAGGCTCATCAGCCGTTGCCAATGCGATTTTAAACGGAACAGAAGAAATTATCCCGGTAAAGGCAAATACGCTAGCAGACAGTATCTGTGTAGACCTGCCGCGAGATGGGCTGCGCGCCGTGCGGGCGGTCAAGCAGACCGGTGGGGACTGCATTGTCGTATCAGACGGTGAGATCTTAAAGGCTATTTCTCAACTTGGCCGGTCGGGAATATTTGCTGAACCTGCGGGAGCTGCTGCCTTCGCAGGTTTGTCGAAAGCTTTAGATCAGGGTAAGATTACCCCAGAAGATTGTGTTCTGGTGCTGAATACCGGATCAGGAATAAAAGATACTCGCGCTGCAATGATGGCAGTGCCTGAAGCGCCGATAATTGAACCATCCCTTGCAGACCTGCGGCGCTACCTCGGAACTCTTTCCGGGTAAAATAGGTCAGAGGAATTTTTTTCTAGAGGAAAGATGGCGATGAAGCCGACGTTTTCAATTATTGCCCCGGTCTACAACGAAGTCGAATCACTGCCTGAGTTATACCGCCGGGTCAAAGAGGTAATGGATCGCACGGGTGAGCCCTGGGAGCTGGTTCTTGTGGATGACGGCTCGCAGGATGGTTCAACCGGCAAAATTCAAGAACTGGCCGCGCAAGATCCTTGCGTAAGGCCTGTTATTTTTGCTCGAAATTTTGGGCACCAGATTGCCGTTACCGCCGGACTTGACTATTCTCGGGGCAGCGCTGTGGTGATTATTGATGCTGATTTGCAAGACCCGCCTGAAGTGATTCTCCAATTGATCGATAAATGGCGCGAAGGTTATGATGTGGTCTATGCTGTTCGCTCCGAACGAGTTGGCGAAACACCCTTCAAGAAGTTTACGGCTGCCCTGTTTTACCGGTTGATCTACCGGATCACCGATGTGAAGATCCCGCTAGACACAGGCGACTTCCGATTGATGGATCGTAAAGTCGTGAATGTTCTCAATAGTATGCGCGAGCGCCACCGCTTTTTAAGGGGGATGTCTGCCTGGGTTGGGTTTAAGCAGGTTGGGGTGCCTTATCGCCGCGAAGCGCGTTACGCCGGCACGACAAAATATCCATTCCGCAAGATGCTGAAACTGGCCTTGAATGCGATTACCGGGTTTTCCTACTTCCCGCTGCAGCTTGCGACTTACCTGGGTTTTGGCGCGGCTGGCCTTAGCATTCTCATGATCCCTGTTGTCATTATCCTGCGCAGCCTGACAGGCAGCGAGCTGGTTGGGCAGGCGACAACGCTTGTCGCCGTGCTGTTCCTGGGCGGGGTGCAGTTGATCTCGTTAGGTTTGTTGGGAGAATACCTTGGCCGGGTATATGATGAAGTGCGCGGGCGACCACTCTATATTGTGAGCCAGGCCCCCGAAACAGAAGCAGAGAAAGAAACAGAAAAAGAATCACTTGTGAAGGGATAGTCCAGATATGGCAACCATTGACTTAACTGTTTATCCAGATCGTTTGGAGCGGACGATCAAGCAAGTCCGGGAGCGGAATATTATTATTCCGACGTTTGCTCAAATGAAGGATCCTGGCGCCATCCCGCCAAAGATCAAAGAGGCGCTAAAGAACGTTGGTCTTTGGGATATTTCTCCATTGAATCTGTTTCGTATCACCTGGAAGAACGAACCGGTGGCGTCTGGCGGCGGGTTTGGCGGCGTGAACTATATTGAATTTCCAAGCAGCCTTACCGGAACGCCTGCGCGCGTGGTTGCTCTGGTTGGCAAATGGTTCCCGACGGGCGCGCATAAAGTCGGCGCTGCTTTTGGCTGCCTGGTGCCGCGCCTGGTGACAGGGCAGTTTGACCCGACCACGCAGAAGGCTGTCTGGCCATCGACCGGGAATTACTGCCGCGGCGGCGCTTACGACTCGGCGCTGCTGGGGTGCAAATCCATTGCGATTCTGCCGGAAGGGATGAGTCAGGAGCGCTTTAATTGGCTCTCTAAGGTCGCTGATGAAGTGATTGCCACACCGGGAAGCGAGTCGAATGTAAAAGAAATTTTCGATAAATGCTGGGAACTGCGCCGCTCAGGCCAGGATCTGATGATCTTTAACCAGTTTGAGGAGTTCGGCAACTATCTGTGGCACTACGAGGTTACCGGCCACGCAATGGAAGAAGTCCTTCAAAAGGTGCTCGGCCCTGAAGACACCTACCGCGGCGTCGCGCTGACGACCGGTTCGGCCGGAACAATCGCCTCTGGCGACTATCTCAAGCAGGTTTTCCCGGGCAGCAAGGTGGTTGCCAGTGAAGCGCTCCAGTGCCCTACGCTGCTAAACAATGGTTTTGGCGCGCACCGCATTGAGGGGATTGGCGACAAGCACGTCCCGTGGGTTCATAATATTAAGAATACCGATATGGTCGTCGCGATTGACGATAACGCGGTGGTGAACATATCGCGCCTGTTCAACGAGCCTGCCGGACGGCGCTACCTGGCTAAGAAGGGAGTTCCTGAAGATATTATTGGCAGGCTGGATCTGTTGGGCTTTTCTGGCATTGCGAACCTGTTGAGCGCCATTAAGTTTGCAAAGTATTATGAGTTGGGCCCGAACGATGTCGTGATGACCGTTCTAACCGATTCAATGGAGCTTTACGGCACTCGCATTAAAGAATATGCCGAGCAGTTTGGTGAATTTGATGAGTTCGCCGCTGCTGAGACATTCGCCCGCGACCTGCACGGCGTGACGACGGATCATCTTGCCGAGTTAAGCTACGTGGAGCGCAAGCGTATTCATAACCTGAAGTACTACACCTGGGTTGAGCAGCAGGGTAAGACTTATTTAGAGATCCAGGCGCAGTGGTATGACCCCTGTTACTGGACAGATATCCAGTCGCAGGCAGCAGAAATTGACGAAAAGATCCGCGAATTCAATGAACGGGTAGGTCTGATCAATCAGTTCCGATAATTGATGGATGGAGGAGGGGTTGTCCAAAAAGTTCATTTGGACAACCCCCTCATTTTACAAGAACATGGCCGCTCACTATCCTCCTGCCACTGCTTTAATCCTTGTCGCGCTGATCCCAAGCCCGCGCGACCTGGAAATTGCTCGCCTTCTGGGCTGGTATCGCGTGCCGCTGCGCACAGCCCCCAAAGTGATTAATGTCGATTATCTGGCTTTTTATCAGACTTCGGCTTTTGGCGAGGAGAAGAAGTGGCGTATTGAGACGATTGCCGAGGTACGCGGGAACGAGCTGACCACTCGAGCCGAACTCTTACGCGATGAACCGGATCATCCGCGCGCGCATGAAGAGTATTACAAAATTCAGTTGGGGCCGCTGGAGACCCTGCCGCGGCCGATTCTCGCCGGGCGCTGGCGGCGGCTGACGTTTCTTTACACAACCGGTGCGCTGCTAAGCCAGGCGCGCACATTGAATGACCTGGTAGTGCGTTCAGAAGAGCGCGAGATCTTATGGCGTTCTCTGCGCGAGCGGGCGCTGCAGGCGAACCAATACAATCCATCTCTTGATCTACCGGAGATTGATCTTGACCCGGCGCTTTTAATGATGCTGGGTGATCTTAAGCATCTGACCGGACGGTCTTGACAAATATGATAAATATTTGAAGAGACCCCGGCTTGCTGGTAGAATCGGGCAAACCAAGGAGAGAAAAGATGGCTCTCTTAATTAAATCGGGCACGCTGATCACAGCGTCGGATACTGTTCAGGCAGACATTCTGGTCGATGGTGAGAAGATTGCTCTCATCGGGCAGTCGATTGATGCGCCTGAAAATGCTGAAGTTATCGACGCAGCCGGAAAGCTGGTTATGCCGGGCGGCGTTGATGTGCATACGCATTTTGATCTGCCGATGGCAGGCACCGTCTCTTCAGACGATCATTACACCGGGCATAAAGCGGCAGCCTTTGGCGGAACCACAACGGTGATCGATTTCATCCCGCAGGATTTGCCCCACTTGAAGGCAAATGTCGAAGCCTGGCATGCCAAAGCAGATCCGAAAGCCGCTGTTGATTTTGGCTTTCACATGAATATCACCGCTGCAGACGAGCAGACGCTGGCGGACATCCCTTCGCTTGTCAACGAAGGGATCACGACGTTGAAGGTCTTCACGGCCTACAATAACCGCCTGCGCCTCCAGGATGGGGATATTTTCCGGGTGATGCGGATTGCTGCTGAAAACGGCATGCTCACCATGCTTCACGCGGAAAATGGCGATGTGATTGAGCTGCTGATTGCTGAGGCCCTCGCTGCCGGTCACGTGACGCCAGAGTGGCACGCTCATACGCGCCCGGCCTGGGGCGCAGTAGAGGCATTTATGCGCGGGGCGGCGCTGGCAGCCCAGGCAGGTGCGCCGTTATATGTTGTGCATATGAACGCAGGCGGAGAGGTGGATATGCTGCAGTATGCCCGCCAGAACGGCCTGCTGGTAATGGGTGAGACCTGCCCCCAGTATTTGTTTTTCACGGTAGACAACCTCAGGCAGCCTGACGGTGCAAAGTGGGTTTGTTCGCCCCCCATGCGCGAGCCTGCTGACAATGCTCGTTTATGGCAGGGCCTCGCAAATGGCATTATTCAAGCGGTTGCGACCGACCACTGTCCGTTTTTCTATGATGGGCGCAAGCCGATCGTGTATGAAGGGCGAGAAGTGTGCATTCCGGGTAAAGAACTAGGCGCGGATAATTTCACGCTGATCCCGAACGGCTTGCCTGGCGTTGGCGACCGCATGCCGGTTTTATGGACCAGCGCGGTGGGAACAGGAAAGCTGACCGCGAATCAGTTTGTAGCGCTGAACTGCACAAACCCGGCAAAGATATTT
>Ga0134094_1001538_pt1 | contig 22088 bp, 27 predicted proteins | sample 5_1taG_FD_94458 | JGI IMG/M metagenome (GOLD analysis project Ga0134094, IMG submission 94458) | Switchgrass degrading microbial communities from high solid loading bioreactors in New Hampshire, USA - 5_19_20_110_A1 metaG | ecosystem: Engineered > Bioreactor > Semi-continuous > Anaerobic >... | reverse complement strand
CGGCCACGGCTCGACGATCCACTCTCTCACCGCGCCCCAGCCGGCCGCAGGCTTCTTCCCGATGGCGGGGATATAGGAAAGTAGGTCGCGCACCTTCTCGATGGTTCCGTAGCCGTAAAACTCCACGTCGCCGATTGTGTGGATAGTCTGCGGCATGCGGTACGCCCGCATCGTACCGGAGCCCGTGGAGATTTTCCCGCCGCCGTCAAGATACTCCATGTGCCGATCCCACGCCGGCCGCTTGTTCCAGTATTCGATTTGCACGCCGTAGTCCTCATAGAAGCCCACGGATGCGGCATACCGATTCCCGGGGAGCTGGCGAAGGGGAAGGCCGAAGCGGAGGTGTTTGTCTACTTCGGCCTTTTCTCCTGTAATGACTTCCGGGGCGTATTTAAGGAACCAAGCGTGGTAAAGGATGCAATCCAAAAAGAAAAGCCCGTCGGCGGTATTCACACGGCCGTCAACGAGCTTGCAAATAACGCGGAAAGGTTCTGTTTTTGATTTCATTCTACGCCCCCGCTTTCCAGCAGCTTTACGAGCTTGGCTTTGTTGCCCTCGAGATACTGGTTATATAGGCTTCGTAAGTGGAAGTCATACTGCTCCTTAGCCTCCTTCGCCGGCTCCGCGAGAGCGAGTTTGCCGTTTTCGACAAGCATGAACGGCTGCCGTTCTCCATCGGCTACGATGCGGAAGTCCGCGTCGACGAGGCCGAAGCCCTTCCCGGACATGCCGCCGAGATATGGCCGCTGCGCCCAGTTCCAGATTGACGCAACCAGTGCGCCGAGCTCAAGCTCGCCGCAGGTGATTGAGAGGCTGTGCCACAACTGCACGCCGGGAATGAGAACCTCTGCGGTGTAACGCATCTGCGTGGTCGGCTCGTCCCGTTTCTTGTCGTCGTCGACGTCGCCATCGAGCAGATTCATGCCCCGGGCTATGTACCGGTCGCCCAGGAGATCTTTGCTATCATCCTTGCGGCTGAAGCTGATTTCGTCTGTCATCTTCCGCCAGCTCGTGGCCTGTGCGCTGTAGTCGATGCCTTCAATCCCGGGCGGGATTATGCCGGTCGTCTCGGCGCAGACGGGGAAAGCAAACGTCTGCACGATTTTACCGGATAATATCTGATTGCCGACGCCGCCGCCGAAGATGGAGAGGAAGGGAAGCGTGGCGCGCAGGGCTTTTGCAGCGTCTACATCGACCTTCTGGTCGCCGGAGATAGAGCCGCCGGTAAACAAGAGATGAAATGTCTTCTTCGGCACCTGTACCCCGCCGAGGCGTTCGAGCAGATAAACGGCGCCGGCATCACGCCACGCGCCGCGGATGGCGTTGCCGGAATAGGCGAATACTTCCACCGGCTTGCCATTGTTCAGCACGCGGACGGTGTTCAAAAACGTCTCAGTGCTTTCGCTTTCCCCGATATGGGAAAGCGGCTGCTTCAAAGTGTATACAGTCTCAATGTGATACGTCTTGTCCATGCTTCTAATCCTCCGTTTTCTCGATAATCATCGTTGATTCAAACGGCTTTTCACGCTCAAGTCGGTCTCGGACCAGTAGGATAATGCGCTGCGTCTGTTCGTATAGGGCGTTGACGACTTCCTGCTGGTACTCCGCCGACGCCTCGGTGATGGAAATCATGAAGTCGCGCGGTTCATCTTCGCGCCCGCGGACTAAAATCGCCCCGTCCTTAAATTGGACGGCGTTCATGGCGATAATCCCGGTCTTCGTCCAGCGCGGGTTGATGGTGCCGCAGCCCATCAACGGCTTGAAGTTCCTCAGAAACCCGCCAATGTCATCTGCTCGCTTTGAAGCTCTGCGGACGAACCTTTCGATTTGCTCCCACATGTCGTAGCCGCTCGGGCCGCGCCGCGGGCCCCGGCTGCGGTAGACGGCGTAGACGAGGAGCGCTCCTGCGGCGATGTGTTCGTTTTCCGTGTCAAACCCAAATAGCATATAGCTTCCTCCTCATTCATTTTTTGAGCGACGTGCAGGCATAAGGCAAATTGCCGCGTGCCCGCGCGTTCCTCCAGTTTTGCGGCGATGATGTCGGCCGCGCCGACGCCAAAGTCTTTGATTCTGTCGTACCGGATTTTCCTCCTTTCGATTTCGTCTTTGGTGAATCCCAGGCCACGCAGAGCCTCGCACAGCAGAATATCCTTTTCCGCCTCCGCCCGATTGACCTGCACACGCTCCTCCTCGAACATGCAGAAGAAATTCTCGCGGCTATAGGACGTCAGCGCTTTGATTGCCAGATGCTTTTTCTGCGAGACGGCGCAGACCATCACGAACGGCGGATCTGGCGGGCTGATTATGAAGTCCCGCAGCTCCGCGCGATTGCAGATGCGGAGCTGCCGATCGGCAACGAAGGAATAGCGGAACAGTGCGCACCGGCGAGCCGACACGTTCAGAAGCATCGTAAAGGCGCAGGCGGTGCAGATATGGCTTGACCCGGGCGCTTTATGATAGCCCCAGTCGGTATAGCTGTCCTTAAGCATGTGCTTTGCCGGTATGCCGCCGCTGGCGTCAGCTCCGCAGATAAGGCACCGGCCAGTCCAAGCCGCGTCATAGTGTTCGTGCTGCAACGGGTCGAGGAAATCGCAGATTGTGTCTACTGCGGCGCCTTTCCCGTCGGAGGTGTGGTAGATTATCGGGCGGGGAGTGTTCAGCCAAGCGTTATAGACAATTTGTGTGGGTGTCACTATGTCACCTCCTTTCTGGAAACATTAACAGCCCCTCCCATCTGGATCGGGAGGGGCTGTTTAATATGATAAAGTGCTGGGGGATGTCATTTAGTTATACCGCCTGTATGACATAGGCTTGCGGCGTGGACAGGTTTATTTTTGCGAAAGATTCGCCACCATGAATTGCGGCGATATGACCCCCGTCCATCATTATCGCCTTCTCAAGGCCAAGCTGCTTGGCGAAGGCATTGACCTCTGAGGCGGTTTTATTTTTGCAATAGATAAGGTATATGTGCCCGTTCTTCACGCCCAGCATGGAGTGATTGGTGCGTCTAAGAACATCGGCGTACATACCCATAAAGCCCTCGGCTGTCGGGTTGTAAAGGTCGAGGAGGCCGAGGCCGCCGACGGCCCACGAAATGCCGGCGGGAAGTTCCGAGACGTGCTTGACTCTCTTGATACCGAATGCGCCCGTTTTCAATCGGTAAAGGACAGTTTCGGGATAGCCTTCTTTGTAATGGCAGGCATATTCGCGGACGACGGCTCCGTTCGATATTAAGATTGAGACGGGCGCCGGGCCGCCTACTGCCTGATTGACATAGAAGCTCCCGTTGATGGCATTTGCATAGTTTAACAGCGCCTTTCCGCGTGCGGCGAACGGATAAATCTCGCGCGCGATGATAACCGGCGCGTCGTAAATCTTCATCGTCACGGGGAACGCATCGGCCTTGAGAATGCAGGCGATGTCCGAGATGGTTTGCTCCCCGATGATGCCGTCCTGTATCGCGCCGACAGCCTTCTGGATGCCCTTGATTAACTTAATCTCATTCGCCGTACTACCCTTGACGTTATTCATCCGTTTTTCATCCTTTCAGCGAGCGCCGCCCATGTTACAGGGCCCACGATGCCGTCGACGCCGATTTTCGCGTCCGACTGGAATGCGCGGACGGCAGCGTCGGTTTTTACGCCGAAGATGCCGTCCGGCATGCCGCATTTGAATCCGAGACGGTTAAGGATTTTCTGCAAGCGTTCGACTTCGCGCATGACGTGCCCTTTCTTTAACAGCGGGCGGCTATCGGGGATCGGCGGGTAGGGAATAGCGCCGGTGTAAAGCGGCATCGGCGGCGGGTATTTCTTCGCGCGCACCATGTCGCCAGTATATGTACCATGTGCGTCCCATTGGAAATGAGGCTTATCCACCAGCGACTTCCAGTCTCCGCCCCATGTGAAGCCTATTGCCTTCCCGATACGCCCCGCAGACTCCCAGAACTCAACGTCGCTGTACTCACGCCCGACGACATTGAGGCAGATGTCATACGCAAGCCCCGCGTGTTCCGAGTGAAACGACGGTGTTTTGGCATCAGATTTGCCTTCGTTGTAATACCTGAGCTGTTCTGCATCCGTGCGCGTTGTTTCAACGCACAAGACAGGATATCCCTCCGCCTCAATGAACGCCTTGTGTATGTAGAAGTTTGCCTCCACGTCGTAGCGGAGGAAGTTAACGTTTCTACTCATTTTTCTGCCCCTCGTCACTTTTCTTCCGAAGCACCTCTAAGGCATCTTTCAAGAATTTCGGATAAGGCACACCCATCAAGCCGACGTTTTCAAGGATTGAGATGCCCTCATTGGCGCAGAAGAAGATAATAGCGGCGGTGCGTATGTAACTACCTCCAACGAGCTTGTCCAAATACACAGCAACCAGCACAACGAGAAGCTGCGAAAACTTCCGCACAATGCCCTTGAAGCCAGCTCTGCTTTCAAGTGCTCCGTTTTCCGTCTTTTTCGATTTCTTGAAAACGCCCGCAACAATCATGCCGGTGAGATAGTCGATTGCCATAAACACAAGGAGCGTCAGCAAAGCACTATCCCACCCTCCCAAAATGTTCGCAATGCCGCTACCAACAGCGGCAAATGCGACGATAATCCAGTTCTTTATGGCGTTTGTATCCACAGCCAACACCTCCGAATAGCATAAAAATACCGCTAGATGGGCGGTTATCCCTGCAAGAGTCGCATAAGCTGCGCAAGTTGTTTTTCCATATACGTCATCTGAGCAAGGCTTATGACGAACACATCTTTGTATACAGCAGGTGAATTAGGCGTCTCCGGTGAGACTTCTTCACGTTCAATGGCACGCTTTACGGGTACAGTGTAGTCTGCGTATACATAAGATTCTGCAATCTCTCTAGTGACCAGTTCTCCGTTTTCCTCGATGGTTTCAACGCGCGTGTCCTCAACAACGATTTCGTCCGCGCCGGTGAAAAGCGCGACGGTTGCGTCGAAACTACGCCCCTCGGCGTCAATTTTGAACGTCAAAATATCGCGGTACGCATTTTGGTAATGCTGTTTCGTGCCATAGACCTCGCCCGTCAACTCCGTGCCGTTTATGATGATTTTTGCCATATTTACCCTCCTTATGATTTACGCCACACGCCACCGACTTTGACGTGTACTTCGTCGATTGTGCGCCATACGCCGTCAATTTTAACTGAGCCGTCAGAATAAGCGCGGCTTACGCCGTCCACGCGCGGGTAAATGCTTGGCGGTGTGTGCCACCGGATGATATAAGCGCCGTCGGTATCCGGTGTATCAGATACCAAGATTCCAGCGTCCAGTTCCAAAGCCGGCCGAATGCCAAGGTAGCCATAGTACGCCTCTCTATAGTACGCGCCATAGTTCCCGTCGCCCGTGCCGTTCACGCCGACATACCGCACGTCGTCCGAGTTGTCCAAAAAGTAGGTGCACGGGGTTCTTAACCACCAGCTCCAGGGCGACGAAGCGTTTAGGCTTTCGCTTTTATATTCGGACCTCGACACCGCTTCGGCCGTCGGATATGCTATCCGACTGTTGTCGTCGCTAAAAAGGTCCCATTTCGAACCTTCGGCAACGCCTTGTTCGTTTGACAGGCCGACTTCGGTTCTCGAAAGCAAATATACCTTTCTGGTTATGTCCTCATGCCCTCCGCCGCCGGTGGAGGTTCTCCTTGCAACCCTGATCGTGGTATCCAGGATCGCATTCCGTAAGGCTTCTTCGAAATTAAAAAGAAAACCGGCTTCAGCGTCGTAGTCGTTATAACCCGACCAAACGTTCGCATTGTTAGGCGGCGCGTCGTAGGAATGCCTTTTAGAATACCAGGCCCCAGCACCTGCCGCGCTATTAAGCCATTGGTCAATATTTGATACGGAATAACGATTGTTGCCGTTAGTCTGTTGGTATCCGTCCGGGTTGCTGGGTTCTCTTGCGTCGAAGCATTTCAAGGTAATAATCTTTTCGGTTATCAGCTTCGTCCGTCCGTTTGCTGTATCCTGATGCCCGACAAGCCAACGGATTACCACGCCGTTGTAAGTCGTGCCTAACGACTTCACTACCGCGCCAACGGGGAGACTGCCTATCGTTGCCATGCCGCCGCCCCCTTACAGGTACTTAATCCAGATTTCACCGTTGTTGCCACCCGAAGGGGCAGACGTAGACAGGACGACGTTGCGGATTTGCGGCGTGGTATAGCTCGTGTTGCTCTGCGCTGTGGCGATGCCAGTAAACGTGCCGCCGGATTTGGGCATGTAATCGCTATGCGTATGCCCGGATGTCGCCGCGCCGATGTCCGCTGGCGTGAGCGCGTCTGAGCCGCCTGTCTTATGCGTTGAGGCGTGCGCCGTCGGTATCATGCTGGCGGGGAAATCGGAAATTTGGCTTTTTGTATGCGTGTGAGACGCGGCCGCCGCCCCAACATCCGTTGCCGACAGCGATACGTCAGCGGTCAGAGACTTTCCGTTGATTTTCCGCGTTGTCGGCACGGCCCCGATGTCCGCAGGCGTCGTCCCGTGAGGATTGCCCGTAGTTTGGCTATGGTCGTACGCAATTTTTCCGCGGTCGCCGCGGTATGCCGTGGACGCCGTCTCGCCCAATGCAATACTCGGCGATATTTCGACGTAACTGCTACCACTCCACCGATAGGTTTTGTTAGTATCGAGGGCGACGTAAATTTTGCCCGTCTCGCCGGTCGCGGGAAACGCAGACATGCTCGTATATTCAAGTACGTCGTCCACATAAGACGGAAGCTGCGAGCTCGGAACCTTTCCCGTTTCGTCGAGTTCGGCGACACCGTAGGCGACACCTTTAAGCGATACAGGAATCGCGCCGACGTCTGTCGCAGTCAGCGAGATGTCGTCTGAAAGCGCCTTGTTATTGATTTTTCGCGTCGTCGGCACGCCGCCGAGATTGGCAAGCGCATTTTGCGCGTTATTCGCGCCCGTGCCGCCCGCCGCGATGGGAAGCGTTCCCGCCTGCAACATACCGCTAGAGCCCGTATAAATGGCATTGTTCGCCTGCGTTCCGATTTTCCCGTCGTTGGTGATGGCGCCGTGGCCGTGGTTCGATGTAGCCGCGCCGACATCAGCCGCGGTCAGAGTAATATCGGCAGAAAGCGCCTTCCCATTTACCTTTCGGGTATCTGGCACAGGGGTATAGCCAAGAGCGTCCTGCTTGCCGTTCCATGCGGCAATCTGCTCGTCGGTCACCGTCCGATGCGTGGAATCGTCAGTCAGGTCAGCGAGCTTGCCGCTGAAAGCGACGGTCTTCAAATCGGCGAAAAACTTCTTGATTTTCCCGAACATCACGGCAAGCGTCTCGCCCGTGCCGATATTCTGACGATTCGCGGCTTCGGTGAAGGTCACGGTCAAATCCTTGCCGTCGCCGGTCTTGTCGAGCTTCGGAGCAATTCCCGCATCAAATTCCTCACGGCTCACAACCGCCGACGTGTTAATATTGACTTCAAGAGTCCCCGTGTTGGACATTTCGAGGAGCGCATAAAAGGTATAGACGAAATCCGGCATTTCGCTTTGCGCCGGGATCGTAATGCCTGCAGCGTCCTGAAACAGCGCGAGCAGAACAGGCGAGCCGCTACCGATTTTCGCCCAAATGCCGATTTGGTTAAGCGTGTAGCTTGTATTATGCGCAGTTATCTGAATCTGGAAGCGCCGCCCGTTGGATACGGGCATTTCTCCGATGATGTCAAACGTCTGTTTTTGGTTTACGAGCGCCGTTTGCGCTAATATAGCCTCAGGCGGCACTGTTCCCGTGCCGCCCGTCGCGCCCGTGATGGTTAAAGTCGTACCGGCCACCCACGACGCCAAAAGCGCCTTGCCGGCGTTGGTAATGGCCGAGTTCTCCCACATGGTAATCCCCCCATTGAATTAGAAATAGCGCGCGGTCGCCGACATCACAGCGGAACAACCAATGCACGCCGCCGCCGCGTATGCCTTCGCCGCGCCGCCGGAACCGTAGTATTCGATTCCATCAAGCACGGAGCGGAGATTTTTATAAAAATCAATGAGCGCGATGATGCGCTCATGCTTTGAAAGGTCGAGGCTTGACTGGTCTACAGGGATAGAGATGCGGAAATGATACGGTTGACCGCCATATTCAAACCATTCGCTGACGGTCGTACCGGAGTATATCGCCGAGAGGGCCGTGCGAACGGCGTAAGGCGTACCGAGATGGCGATGGACATGCCAGCTTGACTTTAACGTCTCCCGCTTTTCCTCGACGGTCAGCGAAGAGTCCCACCAGTCCACCTTGAAATCATAAGCTAGTAGGTCGAGAAGGTCTTCCGGCAGCTCGTCAATCCGTGTGTATATTTCGATTTTGCGCGTGTCGGCTATCAATTCGGATAGCACCTTAGCAACCGCCGTTGCAAGCGCAAGCATCCGCTCGTCCTGCAACAGAACGTCGGGAAATGAGCGCAACAGATTTTCCGGCGTCAGCCCGTTATTCATCTTCATACCCTCCGTTCGTCACCGTCACCGTACCGACAACCGCGACTTCCGGCGGATCTCCCTCGCTTCCGTCGCTCAATTCCGTAAATGTCGGCGAGGTCAATTCGACGCGCTTGATGCCGGTCTGCATCAAAAGGCCGATAAGATAGGACGGGTTGATATCACGCCCGAGGCGCGAGTGTTGCCATTTGATGTATTCGTCCACCGCTGCATCCACCGCCGCCTCGATTTCCGATGGGCTTTTCGTCGTATTGCGCGGGATGTAATAGGTCAGGTTGATGTCGTATGACACTGTGACCGGATCTGCAACGGTCACATGGTCGGTAAGAGGACGCACCGTTTCGTCGCTACAAGCGGCGAGCACGGCGTTTTTGATTTCCGCGCCTGCCGGCGTCCCGTCGTTCATAAGGACATATAGCTCGACTTCGCCAGCTTCAGGCGATATAGCGACGACGTCCGCGATTTCCGTTGAGACTTTCTTCGCGTGATATATATAGCTCCCGCGGGCGCCTGCGGTTGAGAACGCGTCCTGACTGGCCCGCAGCCGCTCATAAAACTCGGCATCCGTGGCAACGTCCGCGCCGCCCGCCGATGTCGTGATGTTTTCGCATGAGTCGTAATATGGGAATACATCTATCGCCGTGTTGATCTGTCCCGGCGTATATCCGTTCCCCGCAGCTCCGGGCGTCTGGCAGCGCGCCTGTACTTCGGCGGATATCTGCCCGATTCCGACGTAAACATCCTCGACAGTTTCCCATACAAGGGTATTTTTAGTATCCGTTACGCGCGTCCCGGCGGGGATCAGCACTGCCGATGTCTGCGCCTCGGAGATGTTAAAGCGCATCGTGCACACGGCTGGCTGCGCCAGCGGACGCGAGGCATTGAAAAAAAGCTCGCCGAGGGCGTCGAGGTTTTCGCCCGTCGCCCTTGACGGGATGCTTTGGTTGCCCACAAAATTCAAAATGACTCTCTCATGGATTATTATGTCAGCAATTACTTGAAGAAATAGCCGCTCAGGGCTTGCCGGAGCCACAGTCGTCCCCGTTATCTGCTCATAAGTAGCGATAAGCTGAGAAACAAGCTGTTCAGCGTCAGTCGTGACGAATTTATACTCCTTCATCTATCTCAACCTCCACTACAGGGACAAGCCTGTCAGGACTTCCCCGTTCGGCAATAAAACGCACATTAACCACCTTCGCCCTCGGCTCGTAGTTCTGGATAGCTTCGACTATCTCGGAAATTATAAGCGGTTGCGCCACATTGAACGGCTTGTCCACAAAGTTCATTGGCAGGCCGAAATCCCGATACATCGGCACGGAGCCCTGCCGCGTTGAAAGGATTATAGCCACGTTTTGCAATATCGAGCGCACCTTGTCCGATTCCATAAGGCGAAGGCGCCTTGCATCGTTTGCTGAGACTTCAAATGTCATCGTCTATCCCCTCACGACTGCAAATATTCCAATAGCTCTATGAATACGGTCGCGCCGGTAAGGTTGCCGCGCTTGTCGTAAGTCTGCGCCTTGATTTTATGGGATTTAATCGTCCAGCGATACTTCCCATAAACCTTGTCGCCGATCACAAGCGGGACGGGCCGCCCTTCGCGTTCATACTGCCAGATTTTATTTATGTCATCCATCGGGCTAACGCTAAGGTAAGCCGACAGGTATATGTCGATAGAGATTGTGTCAGGCGCAAGCCCTGTAAATTCGGTCAATGCATTTTGTAGATGCCGGCTGTGCGTTGCGTACAATGCGGAGCCGGCCCATGTCATGTTGTTGATGGTTTTAACCGACTTAGAGGATACTTCAAAGACAATTTCGCCGAGACATCCCACCTGCATATTAAATCACCCCCAAAACAAAACCATCACCATTGAAAACGGGGAGATATAGAACTAAAACCGTATCATTGACTTTCGGCATCCAATAGGACAAGGTCGCGCTATGTTGATGCTCTCCGCTCTCTGTCGTCGGAAGTCCTGCGCCGTCATCATGCGTATGCTTTCCAGCGCTCGCGACGTTCACCGCCGCACCCGGCGTTTGGATAACGTAAAGCCAGCCCGACACGATATCCATGTCGGGGAAAATAACACGAGCGCGGCGACGGCCTGCGTCAACCGCGCTCACTGTTCCGACTCTGACGAGGTTTTCGAGGATACTGTCCATTAATACCCCTCCAGCACGCGGCGCAACCGCGCGCGTGTTATGTAGCCTGACGCGCTGACGGAATGCTCCGCCTGCGTGACAAGATATTTTCCGTCCCACGCGCCCCACCCCGACAGATTCACTATCACGCCCGCTATGATGTCAGGATTTCCTGCCATCGTGAATTGCGCCGTATACTCGAATTTGTTTTTTAGGCGGAGCATTTTTTGAGCAAATGCCTCGGCTTCCGCGACGCTCGCAACTTTCGCTGTGGCGTTGAGGATTTGGTTGTTTTTGCTGTCAGGGTCATAATCTTCGGCGTAAGCCATGCCTTGTATTAGCCGCCCCGTCGCCGGGTCAACATAGGACACGCGGCAGGCATCGTATTGCCGATCGGCCTCGCCTGTAAGCAGTTTATATTTTGTATACGGACTTGCGCCGCGCTTTATGGTATAGATGGCCGGTTGCTTTTCGTATTTGGACTGATCGAAAAGCACGATTGCGTTATTCGTCGCCTTGAGTGAGATGCCGGCGTTGCGGCATAGGCGGGATAGGAAGTCAATGTCGCTTATTTTGGCCTGCTCAGTACGTTCATAATACGGATTGTGCTCTGACTCATAGATGCAGGCCATGCCGTTTACCCGCGCGATTTCCTGCGCTATCTGTTTCAGCGTGTATGACTCCCACGCCCTGCTTTTCCGCATCTGCCTTATTTGCGCGCGGAAAGGAAGGGCCGTTCCCTTGATGACGACGGTCGCGCCGGGGCCGCTTGCCTCGACGCTGTCAAGTTCAAATTGACCGCATTCAAGGACGCGGTCTTTCCCGTCGCCGAACCAGTTCTTTTGAATGATTGTCGCCTGTATGCTTAACCCCTTCGTTGTGGACGACGCAGAAGACGGTGTCGCCCCCTGTTGGATATACGCCGCGCTGACATACGCCTCCTCGCCGTTGTAACGGATTTCCGCCCATCCGTTTTCTATTTTGACGACATCGACGCGCGCGCCGTAGGCAAGCGCGCCGATTTTTTTATAGTCAGTCCCCGGCCCGCTTCGGACATTAAGCCCGCTTTGCGCAGTTACATAATATCCGCTTTGCCCTCCGGCCGGAGCCGGTGACGAGGCCGCCGCCTGCACCGCATCGTTGAGCCATTTCGTCATCCAGACGGCATCACGGTCTTGCAATTCGATTTGCAGGTCGTCGGCTTCGCCTTCTTCATTGTCCGTATAGGTCAATGACAAAAGGTAATTGCGCATGGATGCCGTAATATTGACACCCGCAAAATAGATTTCGACATCCGTGCGCCTAGCCAGTTCGCGGCCACTCATCCTTGCACCCTCTTCCACGGCGGCAGGGCATCAGAAACGACTGCGTCCGATACGTCAGGGATGACAAGCTCGAAGCCGGCAGGGAAAATGTAGATGTTGCGGTACTGTATGTTTGCCGCCATCAGCTTGTCCTTGTGCGCGGCGTTGCCCATCTGCGAGTAGGCGATGCTATCCCACATATCACCCTGCTTTGTCGTGTAGGTTTTCATCGCATCGCCCTCCTCGCACGTTCGGTATTGATGTCTTCGAGGACATCGACGATAAGCTCGCGGAGCTCCTCATTATTCCGCCGCATGATGCCCTCAATCTCCGCCGCATTGGCAGCGCCTGAGATGTTATATTGGGGCGCGACGGTGACAGAAATGCCGCCTGTGCCGCCGATTGACTCCGCTGCCACCGGCTCGCGGGCTGACAGCGCGTTCATCAATTGCGGAGCCAGCGCGACAAGGCTGAATGATTTGACACTCTCGGCAGCAGCCTTGCTCATTGTTGCAACAAGTTCAGGCTGCATGTTCGCCACACCGCCCAGGAATCCCTGCATGGCATACTCGCCGCGCTCCATAAACACCTTGGACGGGCTCCGTATTTGGAGCTTATTGTCGATTGCTTCAATCGCTTTTTCAGCAATCCGTTCGTATGCCCTCTGGACAGCAGGCAACATATCCTCGGCGCCCGCGATGAAGCCCTCGATGGTTCGCCTGCCCTTCTCCGCCGCCTCGACGTTTAAATCCATTTCCTCTATCGTCTTTTCGACTTCCTGCTGGAGAACGTCGAGCTTTGCGGTAAAATCTGTCTGAAGCTGTGCAAGGGAATCCGAGACGGTCGCCTGCTGTTCCTTTAGCTTTTGCCAATTCTGCACCATCTCGGCTAGCCGCTTGTCGCTTGCCTGTGCCATGCCGGCGATGGCGTTAACGCTTTCAGCGCTTCCATCCGCGAAGCTCGCCACCATCTCCGCCAAGCCGTCGATGTCCTTGCTTTTGTCAAGCAACTTCGACAGATTTTCGTTGTATTTCTGCCAGTAGGTGGTTTGACTTTGGATCGCTGAATTAATCTTCGAGGCACTGACAGGCACGATTTTCTCGGCCTTATCCCAAAGGTCATACTGGCCCTCAATGCTTTTATACGCCTCTTCGTATGCCTTGCCGTACTCAGCGGCGAGGATATTAAGACTGCCCTGTACGGACTCGATTTTACCCGTCAGGCGGTCGTTTGCGTTGCCCGCGCTTTCCGTCGCCTCTTCAAAGCTGACAATGGACGCGGTAAGCGCGTCTATCTGGTTTTGGTTATCCTCATAGGCGTGCCGCGCCTCTTCTGCAGCCGCCTTCGCCCGCTCCAAATTCTGCTCGGCGAGACTAAGTTCGTAGTTGTACATCTGGATCCCGCCGAATTGCTTCATGCGGGTTTCAAACGTCGCCCTAACCCTTGCGACTTCCGCCTCAGCCGCCGCGACTTCACGCAGTTGCGCCTGCATATTGTCGTATAAGGCGCCTTCCTCTGAGAGCATGGCCTTCAGTTTGTCAAAATCAGCCTGTTTGCGCTCCTGTTCAACTTGCGCCCTGACGACTTCTCGGATGGCCTCGGCGCTCAGATTAAGCGAATCGGCGTATTTGTCGTAGGCAAGGCCGAGTTCCGGCATCTGATCATTCAGGAGTTCGACGATGGCGAGGATTTCCTGCTTCGACTCGGCCGTCCGCTCCTCGGCTGTAATAAGTTCTTCAAGGCGCGCGGTCAGACTTAATACGCTCGCCTCGTGCTTATCCTGCTCGTCGGCCATAGCCTCATACGTCGCAATGAGCTCTTCATGCGCACGAATGACTTCCTTGTGTGTGGCGGCGAGCTCGGATGCCTTCTGCCGGCTTGCGTTGTATGCCTCGGTCGCTTCATCCAGCCGCTTTTTCAGCAACTGCGCCTCGGCGGACGTCTCTCCCATTTCGGCGGCAACACGCTCATACTCACGGCGCAGATCGGCGAGTTCGTAATATTGCGTGCGGGATACGGCCGTGAGTTTTGTGACGTCCTCAGTCGTCCCGCCAATAACCCCGTTTAACGCTGTAATCCCTGCGGTCAGCGCGGCGATGCCCGCGACACCGCCCATAATCGCGCCGACGACGGGCAGGGCTGCCGCAGAAAACGCCGATGTAAAGATTGTCGCAATTTTAACCGCCGCGACATACGCCGATAGACCGGCGGTTGCCGCGCCGATGATGCCGACGAATGATGTCACCGCCTTGACTACCCACGGATTTTCCTCGACAAATCGCGTGATGTTGACAAGTGCATTTTCGGCCTCTGCGGTCGCCTCTTTGATTATGGGCGTCAGGTTGTCGCCGATGGCGATTTTGAGGTTGTTATATGCGTTTTGTAATACGGTCAGCCTGCTTTGCGTCGTAGCATAGCGTTTTTCGGCCTCATTGACGAGCGCGGTGTTTTCGTTCCACGCCCTATTAGCCGTGTCAATCGTGCGGTTAAGCAGGTCGCCGGAGTTCGCGAGCGAGAGAATCATCCTTTGCATCCGCGCCTCGGTAATACCGAGTTCTTTAAGCGCGATAGTTGCGCTCATGCCGTTTCGCTCCGTCTCGCTCAGGCCGGAGATGAAAGCCTGTAAAGCGGCGACGGCGTTTGTCCCCCAGAGCTCGGAGAATTCCGCTGCGCTCATATTGGCGATGGAAGCGAATTTGTTAAGGTTTTCTCCCGTCTCGACAGCGGTCATCATCTGCGAGATTAAGCGGCTCATGCTTGTCGAGCCGGCTTGTGTCTCAATGCCGAGGGAGGTTACCGCCGCCGAAAGCGCGAGCATGTCCTTTTCGGACATGCCGGCGATAGACGCGGATGCCGCAATGCCCTGTGCCATCTCGACAATTTTTTGTTCCGTCGTGGCGTAGTTATTGCCGAGATCAACGATGGCGGACGCGAGATTGGAATAATAAGCCGGATTCATGCGCGTGATGTTCGCGAATTGCGCAAGCATCGTCGCGCCCTCGTCCGCCGTCATCGTCGTCGCCGTGGACAACATCGACATGACCGTGGCAAAGTCGAGCAGGTTCTCTTTTGCAATGCCAAGCTGTCCTGCGACTTCGGCGATGCCCGCAATTTCCGATGTTGTAACTGGGATTTCAGTTGACAGCGTTTTGATGGCCGCGCCCATTGCCGCGAGCTCGTCTTCCGTCAAGTCGGTCGTCTTGGCGACGCCCGTCATTGCTGACTCAAAATCAATCGCAGCTCGCGCGGAACCTTCAAAGTATTCATACACCTGCTTTAAGCCGGCGATAATGCCAGCCGCGGAAAGCGCGCTTGCAAGGTCGGTAATGGCGGCGGAGGCGGCCTTTCCGAATTTTTCCGCCTCTTCCGCCGCCGCCTCTTGCGTCCTTGTCAGTTCATTTATCTGCGCATCAAGCCGCCGCGATTCTTCACGCAGGTTGTCTGTATTGACGCCGGCCTCTGACAGCGAGCGGCGCAAAGTTTCAAGCCGTTCAGTCTGCTTTTCGATTGACACGGACGTCCTGTCAATCTGCATCTGCTTTGATAATAGCTTATTTTGAAGGTCAGACGATTTCTCGCCGGTCGCCTCCAACTCCGCCTTAATGTTGGCGTATTGCTGTTTTAAGAGCTCAAGGCGTTTTTGGTTCTGCTCGATGGCCGCCTGCTGTTTCTGATAGGCCGTAATGTCAGACTGTATCTTGTTAAGGGCTACAATCTCGCGTTGCATTGACGCAATCGTGCCTTGCGCGCTTTTAAAAGCACTGTTATAAGCGCTTCCGACTTGCGCATTCAGGCGAAATAGCATCTCATATTCTTTGCGCGTCGCCACCTGTAGCCCTCCTTTCTACTGTTTTTTCAGGTTTTCCACGAGCTCGTTATGCGTCGTAATCCACTTCACAAGCTCGGCAAGCGGCAAAGAAAGCCAAAATGACACGGGCGTGTGATTGTCCCGTGCAAGTATCAATGTCTGCCGTCGGAGCCATTCGCCGCCGTCCGCGACTACAACTCCGAGATTAGTAAAAAAGCGCGCGCACGACCTCTAATCTTGTTAAAATCGCGAATGCTCATAAGATCAAAAGCATCGGCGCCGATGCGCTCGGTGCAGGCGCGCGCAGCCATGCGCACGATGTACTCGATAGAATAGGCAGGAGAGACGACGATTTTCCCGCGGAGCGCGAGCTCGTTCTCAATTTCTCTGCTGTCCTTGCCGGTCAGCTTGTCCCATTCAAAGGACAATTCGGTGTATGTCCGGCCGTTATATTCAAACGGTTTCGCAAATTTGTGCGTATATACGCCGCCGCCCAGTGTTTCGCCGAGTTCCATCTCCAAATCAACCGTGTCGATGACGCCGTCGTCTTCAGTCTTGATATTTTCGATGTCAGACATGAAAATTCTCCTTTCATAGTGAAATAGTGCCCGGCCCAAAGCGAAAGCCAAGGGCCGGGCGATTTTAAGTTATCTGCCGAGGGCGGCGCGGACATCGGCCAGATAGTCCACACCGTTGACATAGAAGATATAGTTCAACGGGTCAATTTCGCGTGTCTTCACGCCGTCGATGAAAGTTGCCCAGTAGTACACGGCATACTCGCCCGACGCCTCGTTCGCGTCGTTCATTGCGACGTTTCCGCTCACCGCCCGCTTCGGCATGACGACAAAGACGTGTTTGACGGACTGAATCTTTGCCGTCCCCGTTGCCTGGTCTGCCACTTGTTGCGCAATGCGCAGATCGATAGTATGCCGGCGTGGCTCCGTCAGGGCAACGGTATGCTCCGTAGTCAGGCGGAAGTTCAGGGTTAGCGTCATCGCATCGACAAGCGCCGTCACCGCTTCGATATTACCGGCAATACCAGCGCCTGAAATGGTCTGCGTCAACAGGCTGATTTCGGGCAGGTTGGCGCTTGCCATCCCCGCATATCTCGTACTGTCCTCGTAAACCTCAAAGTTTACGATGTTTTCGCCGAATTTAGCCATTCCTTAGTCCTCCCTTCTTAGCCCTGCAGCGCGGCCTCGACGAAATCGGCGTTGTACTCAAGCACAAAATCGATTTCCTGAGCCGGCGAGGGTGGAGTCATGTAGATGTGTACTTTGACGATGCCGGCCATCAACGCCTCGTTCGGATTTTCATCGGCCTTGAATTCCACGCGCGCGCCGAGGAGATAGCCAGCACCAACGAGGCCATTGAGCCAGATGTTGCAGGTATCGACGATAGAGTCGATGTACCGCCTATTCATCGGCCTGTCAAGGCGGCTCCAAAAGGTGTTGATGAGGCTGTTGCCCACCCAATCGAACATGCGGGACACGGGAATGAGGTAGTCCTTGACGTCCGTGTTGTCAGGATAGCAGGCGGTGTAATTGCCCCAGCATCTGATACCGCCGAAAAGGTTCAGCCCGGTCACGACGCCCGCGTCATTAAGCGCGTTAGCCTGAGCGTGCGTAAGAAGAACCTCGGCGCCGCTGGAAAGCACGAGTGCGTCAGCCTTAAACGTCTTGTTGGAAGGCGACTCATACGGGACGCCGCCGTTCGACGTATCGACAGAGGCCATCAACCCGGCGAGCTGCGTGCTCATGAAAAAGCTCCGCGTACCGAGCTTGAGCTTCGGCCAGCATACGATCTGATTCTCGTCGATGAGGTTCTTCGACTCTTTCTCGGCCGCGACTTCGGAATAGTCGTCGGCAATGGCCGTGTTGATGTCGATAAGCGCCTTCGCCCGGAACATGCTGTTGATGCCCGCGGCCTTCGTCGCCATCGCCGCGGCAACGTTCGCATCGAAAGAGAACCCAGGCGCGCAAATGATGTCAGGGACAACGCCGACGGCAGCCATGCATTTCTCGATTGCCTCAAGGCCGGTAACGACAGCGGTCACATCAACGGACGCCGGCGTTACCTTGTAATAGGCGACGTTAAGCGAAGTTTCGCTATAGATTGCGCCGTTCGGGAGCAGTTCGATGACGCACTTGTCGCCGGTGTAGTATACGTCATAGTCTGTCCCTTTGGTATAGGCACTTCCCCCGCCGCCCTCAGCCTTGACGACGAGCGTTGCGTCGTTAATCGCTTCAAATGGAAGCTCGATTTTGTGGTTGCTGACAGGCATGTCAGAACCGGCCACCGCTTCGCGCATCGTCGTCATGTTGAGCAGGTTAACGAAGATGACGGGCTGACAGCCGAAGAGGACAAAGTGAGAATACATAAATTCGCAGAGCGTGTATTTTCCCCAGTCCTCGCTATAGCCGAGTTTGGCCCGCGCCTCGTCAAAACCCATGCAGATTACGGGAATTCCAACAGCCGCTGGATTCGTTGCTGCCTGAATCGGCGCAGTCCCGATTACGAAGGGAATCCCCGACGCCGCGGCAACAGGCGTTCCAATCTGCGTGGCCTGCTCGTAAACGTAAACGCCATGTTTAGTCGCCATACGTTCTTTTCCTCCTTATTTCGTAGTTGTCAGCCGCTGATAGTAAGTATTCAAAAGCGTGCCTTTCTCTTTGACTTTCAGCCTGTCCGCGGCGAAAGTTTGAGACGGAACGACAAGCTTTGCAATCAGCGGGTATTTTTCAATCTGCGGCGCGAGCATCTCAAGCACTTTATCCCGCGCGTACGGGTAGATTGTTCCGTTTTGGACTACGCCGCGGATTGTCGGCCCGATATACACGCAAAACTCGCCGATTTTCTGCATTGCCTTTTTGCTTTTGGCCTTTGCCATTGTTACCAAATCCGCACCTGCCTCTCTACCGGCGGGATAATCCATGTCGTGGCCATCTCGCCGGCGTAGTATGGGGCCGTATTTTCTGGATAAATAATCATCTCAACCCCCGCGTCGAGGTCGAGTTGGTAACGGTCAGCGATTAATACCTGTTCAAGCAGTGATATTCGCAACCGCTCCATAAGGTTAAGCAGGTCAAGCGCGCCCTCCTGTTCGTCGTCATTATAGACGCAAAAAATCGAACGGACGACAACCTGCGATGTCATCCGTTCTCCTTCCGGCCGTGTATCCCTTCCAGTGATAATTTGATGGATGATGTAAGGCGCCTTTTTTTCGGCTTTTCTGCTATCCGGCAGACGCATCATATAGACGTCAGCCGGACGACGTGTCGGTTCCTCATCTGCCTGCTGGATACGCACTTTCAGGAGTAGGTCTTTGATGGCATCCTTTGAAAACGCGCTGAGAGCTTCAAGAAAGTCAAGCCGTGTCATGTCTTATCCCCCATCCGTTAAGAATTCGGAGGACTTCATGGTCGAGACGTTCTTCGTATTTCCCCATGACGGCCTCATTGAGACGGTCAACAGCCGTTTCGTGGGCATAAAACGCCTGCACGGGCGACGGCCCATAAAGTTCTCGGACAGGGAAGCGGGCCTCCGTCTCTCTCTCGAAAACGCCTGTATGTTGCCCCATTTTCGCAACGAATGCGTGGTCGAGGGCATTTCTGGAATTTTGCCGCAAGACACGCACATAAACCCTTCCGCTTCGGTCTATGCGCGTGTCGTACTCAAGCAAAGGCACGACGTTTCCCACATAGATTATCGAGACTTCATACCCGCCCGAATCATTTCGGGTAATCATATATTTTGACCGCGTATTTCGCTTGACTTCATTTTGACCGATGTAATATTGCTCGACGATTGCCCGAACGCCGACTGTAAGGCCATGCTGCGCGGCACGCTTTAGGGCTTGCGATACTGCCTTATAAAATGCGCCCGGTATGCCCGCCAGCATTTTCTCGACGCGGTCAAGATTAACTTGCCCGATATCCTTTATGACAAGCGTCTGACTCATTCGTCAAGCGCCTCCAGTTCCAACCGCACCATGCCCATCTCGTTTACCGATGCGACGACGTAAAACTCGCGGAAGAAGTCGCCTTCGGAAATCTTAATGCGCGTGTTTTTTTCTGGGATGACGCCGCCGAGGGCCTCTGCGGCGAAATGGACGACGGTCGTGACAAGGAATATACCAGGCTCCCGCTCGCCTTCGACTTTATAGCGGCGGCCCTGCTGTTTCAGCCCTTTTAATACCATCGGGACGTTTTCATAGGTTTCGCCTTCATAAATGACATTGCGGGCCTCGGCAAAAGCGTCAACGTCGAGGAAGACGTTTATTACGTCATCGTTCAGCACATCCTTGAAGCTCATGTTACAACCGGCCCTTCAGCATTGAGGACGGGCGGGGAATCGCCGTCATCTTCGGCTTCATCACCCATGCCTTGAAGCGCTTTAATCATCTCCGCCTTCGTCATGCCGACGCGGCAAGGCAGGCCGCGCGCTTTAAGCATTTCACGAAGCTCAGAGACTTTCAGCGCTTCAAGGCTTTCTTTTTCTGACTCGGCATCCTGTTTCGTATCACCGGAAGGGACTTGCGCAAACCTAATGTCAGCCGCAGGCTTATCGACATAGCGCGCGACGCCCTCGGCAACAAGGCGCGCTTCCATGTCGGGAGGGAGGACATGCACGCCGTCCCCCGCGCTGTAAACGACGGTTGTCACGCCCTCCCGATACACAAAGTGACCGTTGATAATCTCGATTGCCATTCTTTATACTCCTTTCGTTTCTTCCTCCCGCGCCGTGCCTTATTCGATGGCTTGGAACGCAATCCACGAACCCTTGAAGTTGGGCACGGGCAGGGGGCGGGACGAGAGATAGAGTTCGCGGGTGTTGCCTGTCGGGTCGCTGACGAATTTCGGGATGCGGCGGCCGGTTCTCGTGTGGAATTCCCCATCTTCCTGCTCGACTTGCGTCACAGCGCCATACAGCATACGGCCAACCGCCGGAGCCGCGAGAATCGCCCAGCCGGGCGTGATGTACTGTACGTCGTCGCCGCTGTCGTTGGTGTATGTCTCATCGTAGCTGATGACGTTGATGTATCTGCCGCGGACATTGAGCACGCAGATAAGCGCCGCGCCCGCAGGAAGTTCACGCGGATTGACGCTGCCGAGTTCATAGCGCCGGTTGTCAAGGAATTTTTCGATGTCATCGTTGCGGATGATGACATCGGCGACTTCGGGCGAACAAATCAGGTCTGACACGGGCAGGCCGTGCGCCGTGATTTTGCGGCAAAGAGCAGCGAGGTCGGCGAGGATGTCGATGTTGCCGGACGAGGCATTCCACTTGACATTCAACGTTGCAAGGTTCGGATTGGAACCAGAATAATATTGGATAACCATTTCGTCGTATTTCGCCGCGTCGTCCGCATGGTGTTTCATGATGAGTTTATTCGTCAGGAGCAGTTCGGCGGCCATTGCCTCCTCGCGGCGGGTAATCATTTCGTCAAGTTCCTGCATGTCTTTGTAAATCAGCGCCGCCTGCCGCTGTTCGGGCGTGAGCTGAGTGAACAGCGCCTCCCCGAAGCCGCGCTTGTTCAGGTCGTCGAGCGTCAGCGGGCGCTTCGGTGCGATGTTAGGCGGCGTGTACCGCTCCATCGTGTACCCGTCGCGCAGGATTGTCACACCGCCCTTGCGCGGCACAACGAACGGGGCCAGCCGCTTGGCGCCCTCGCGGAATTCCATCAAAACGTCATCCGTGGCGAAGATGTCCGTCGTCGGATTTGTGGGGAAGTATCTGTCGCGCAAAAAAGTCTTCGGAGGGACAAGCTGTTCCGCGGAACGGATAAGTGCATGCGAAGAAAGGATATTGATGTTCATAGGTTTATCCTCCTTTTTTGTCTGATTTTTGTGTCAGTTTACGAAAGCGGGAATGCGTCGCTGATAAGGATGCCGACGTCGCGCAGGGCCTCTTTGTCCGCGTCGGTAATGGTCGCGCCGGCGGCAACAATCAGCTTGTCCAAAGCGAAATGCCCCGTACGGTAAGCCAGCGCGAGGGCATCGGCGGACGTTCCGACGGTGACATCTTCGGCGAGAATCGCGTTCGGTGTCAGCGTCTCGCCGCTCCCCGCCGCTGTCCCGTGGATGACATACTTGCCGTCGCCGTTCGTCCCGGTCGACAGGTCGAGAAGCGTGCCGCGCTTAAGTGTTACCGAGCCGGTTGCGCGGCGCACGGTAATGTGGAAAACATCCGCAGGCGGCCATGTCGAAGCAATAAGCCCGTCATGCGGGTCAATAGCCTGTCTTTCGTAGAGGTTAGGCATTCTTCAACCCTCCTTGATTTCTCAGTTTTGCATGAATGGATTAATTAAAAGCGTCGTTAAGCAGGATTCCGAGGCTTCTCATTTTTTCTTTCGTGACGTCGCCGATGCCGTCAACTGCCTT
>Ga0134094_1001535_pt1 | contig 22124 bp, 22 predicted proteins | sample 5_1taG_FD_94458 | JGI IMG/M metagenome (GOLD analysis project Ga0134094, IMG submission 94458) | Switchgrass degrading microbial communities from high solid loading bioreactors in New Hampshire, USA - 5_19_20_110_A1 metaG | ecosystem: Engineered > Bioreactor > Semi-continuous > Anaerobic >... | reverse complement strand
TGAGGACTGGCAAAAGCAGCTGGAGCTTGAGAAAAACGGTACAGTAAAAAACACACTTCGCAATCTTACGATAATTCTTGAAAATGACCCTGCACTTAAGGGAATCGTGTTCAACCAGCTCTCCGACAGTTTGGAGATAAAGGGAGAGGTGCCATGGCAGCACCCCTCGCGTTTTTGGCGTGACGCTGATGACGCCCAGCTTATCAGCTATATAGACAGCCACTACGGCACCTTCTCCGCTCGAAATTATGAGATTGCGGTTACGAAAGTGGCGGATGACCGGTCATATCATCCAATACGTGAGTTTATAGATAACCTACCAAAGTGGGACGGTATACCACGTGTGGATACCTTGCTTGTCGATTTTCTTGGTGCAAGCGATAACGAGTATGTACGCGCAGTCACAAGAAAGACCTTATGCGCCGCAATAGCCCGTGTCCTGACGCCGGGTATCAAGTTCGACTCCATGCTAGTGCTAAACGGCCCACAGGGTGTGGGTAAAAGCACACTCATTGCTAAGCTGGGCGGTGAGTGGTTTTCGGATAGCCTGTCGCTTTCGGACACAAAGGACAAGACCGCCGCCGAAAAGCTGCAAGGGTATTGGATTCTGGAGATAGGAGAACTTGCCGGGTTGAAGAAAGCTGAGGTTGAGACGCTCCGCAGCTTTCTGTCCCGCCAAAACGACATCTACCGGGCAAGCTTCGGGCGCAGGGCGACACCACACCTGCGGCAGTGCGTTTTCTTTGGAACCACAAACGCTGAAAAGGGGTACCTACGAGATACGACCGGCAACAGGCGTTTCTGGCCGGTCAAAACACCCGGAGGCGGGACAAAAAAGTCGTGGCAGCTCACGCAAGATGAAGTTTTGCAGATATGGGCAGAAGCGCTGGTATATGTGAAGGCGGGCGAAAAGCTATACCTCGACCCAGCGCTTGAAAAGCTGGCTAAGGAGGAGCAGCGTGAAGCGATGGAGTCTGATGAGCGCGAAGGGCTTGTGCGTGACTATCTTGAAATGCTCCTTCCTGAAGATTGGGACTCGATGGACTTATATGAACGGCGTGCATATATAAACAGCAGCGAGTTCGGCGGTAGCGGTAAAGCAGGCGTCCGTAAACGCATGACGGTTTCAAACCTTGAGATCTGGTGTGAGTGCTTCGGTAAAGACCGTGCCAACTGCAAGCGATCGGACAGCAACGAGATCTCAGCAATAATGTCAGGAATCGGCGGATGGAAGATAGCGCCCAAAAAAGAGCGAATCCCGATATATGGCCCGCAATGGGTCTATGTCCGCAACACTGTTCCTGACTCTGTTCCAAGCAGCCTGTCTTTGGAACAGAAGCAAAGTTAGGAACAAAAAATCGTGTTCCTATGTTCCCAAAACAGCCGTTTGGAACACATCATGGGAACAGGCGCCAGCCCCTTTACCGCGCTGATAAATATGATATGTGTTCCTATGTTCCAATAAATATTATTAAAAATAAATAGGAAGAAAAGTATTCATAAATAGTATATAAACACCTAATTTCACGCGTATAGAGATTTTTTGTATTTTGGGAACACATGGAGGGCATAATGCGTGAAAAATATGTCGAGCAGAAGTTAACAAAGGCTGTAAAAGCAGCCGGAGGTGTTGCACTGAAGTTCGTATCACCGTGGTATAACGGTATGCCGGACAGGTTGATTCTTATGCCAAAAGGAGCTATAGCATTTGCGGAAATCAAATCGTCCGGATTTAAACCTCGACCATTACAGAAACTAAGGCATGATATGCTCAGAAAGCTAGGCTTCAAAGTCTATGTAATCGATGATGCGAACCGGATTGGAGAGATACTTGATGAAATACGAGCCACATGAATATCAGACTTATGCCACCAATTTCATCTTAAGTCATCCGGTTGCTGCAATCTTTCTGGAGATGGGCCTTGGCAAGAGCGTCATTACATTGACTGCTATCTACGATTTAACACTTGACAGTTTCCTGATACGCAAGGTACTGGTCATAGCTCCACTTCGTGTTGCACGAGACACATGGCCTGCCGAGATTGAAAAATGGGATCACCTGAAGGGACTGACCTATTCGGTGGCTATCGGATGTGAGGCTCAGCGCAAAGCGGCACTTCTGCAAAAAGCACAGGTTTACATAATAAACCGAGAAAATGTGGACTGGCTTGTAAACGAAAGCGGTATACCCTTTGATTATGACATGGTAGTAATCGATGAGCTGTCATCGTTCAAGTCGCACACCTCAAAGCGGTTTAGAGCGCTTCGAAAAGTGCGGCCATTGGTTAAAAGGATAGTCGGCTTAACAGGAACACCTTCAAGTAATGGGCTGTTAGATTTATGGGCGGAGATCGGTATCCTCGATATGGGCAAACGACTTGGGCGATATGTATCTCATTTTAGAAACGCATATTTTGTGCCTGATAAACGCAATCAGCAGATCATATTCTCATACAAACCCAAGCCAGGTGCGGAGGAAGACATATATCGGCTTATATCCGATATAACCATAAGCATGAAAAACACCGACTATCTAAAGCTTCCGGAGCTTGTGATGAATGAAGTCCCTGCTTATTTGTCAGATGATGAGAGTAAGCATTATGAACGCATGAAGTCTGATATGGTGTTGTCGCTAAAAGGGAAGGAAATAGATGCAGTCAATGCTGCCGCATTGAGTAACAAGTTGCTCCAGATGGCTAACGGTGCGGTCTATGATGAGAATGGTGGAGTTGTTCGAATCCACGATCGTAAGCTGGATGCTTTGGAGGATATTATCGAAGCAGCAAACGGGAAACCCGTGCTCGTTGCGTATTGGTACAAGCACGACCTTGAACGGATAGTTGAGCGGTTTCATGCTTGTCGGTTGGATAGTGCCGAATCCATAAAGCGGTGGAATGACGGTGAGATCTCGTTGGGCGTTATCCACCCCGCATCTGCCGGACATGGACTGAACCTTCAATACGGCGGCTGTTGTCTTGTGTGGTTTGGTTTAACATGGTCGCTGGAGTTATATCAGCAGACAAACGCTCGACTTTGGAGGCAAGGACAAAAGGATACGGTGATAATACATCACATCATCACGAAGGACACCATAGATGAAAATGTGATGCAAGCACTCCGGCGAAAAGATAAGACTCAAACGGCTCTGATAGATGCCGTGAAAGCGAACTTACAAATTAAATGATGATGAAAACATATACCAACCCGAGGTTAATATTTCGGAGGTGCAACATGAGCATTATCTGGCACTATCTTGATAAGCGCAGCGCTGCCATTAACGCACTTAAAGACTACAACAGCATGAAGTACATAATCGACCATACTGACGAAGAGATCTGCCTGATATATAGCAGAGTATCCGCCGTAAGCAGTTCTTCAATATCCGTCACTCAGAAAGGCACGATTGATCCCCACAGCAATGAAAATAGGGTTGTTGCGGCAATTGATGAAATTGACGTGCTGAAAGAGCGTTACAGGCAGGCGGTCGAGTACATGGACTGGTTTAAGCCGGCGTGGCTTGCGTTGTCAGAAGACGAGAGGTATGTTCTAAGTACTTTCTACTGGAACTATGACGAGCGCAAGACCGATGCCGTATATGAAATCTGCGAGCGATTCAACATTGAGCGTTCATCAGCGTATAACAAAAAGAACCGGGCAGTCCAGCACTTAGCACTGCTGTTGTTCGGTAAGTAATGAGTAATTTCGCGGACGCTTTTACCGCTGCTGTAATGTATAATAGTATCATGAGAAAATGAAAGAAAGCCTTGTGGGCATAGTTCCACGAGGCTTTTCGCTTTGAGGAGGCAAAGATGCCATACAAACCGAAACGCCCATGTTCTCAGCCGGGATGCCCGGAGCTGACACACCGACGGTACTGCGAAAAGCATGCAAAACAGGAAGCAAGGCGTTATGAACGATACATGCGTGATCCGGAAACGCGTAAACGCTACGGACGAAAGTGGATGCGCATACGCGACAGGTATATATCCGAGCATCCACTTTGCGAACGCTGCGAAAAACACGGAAAGCTTATCCCTGCCAAAGAAGTACACCACATCATTCCCCTCTCCGAAGGAGGTACAAATGATGAAAGCAACCTCATGGCGCTCTGCACTTCATGTCACTCCGAGATCACCGCACGAGAAGGTGGAAGATGGAACAGGAAGGGGCGGTCAAAATCTCTGTGACTTTTTTAGCGTGCAACGGGCGTGGGGTCGCGCGCGAAAAAAGTCAGGTTCAAACGAGGGATTTACACATGTCACTTGCAAGGAGGTAATAGCATTTGGCAAAAGACGGTACGTATAGAGGCGGGCGTCGCGTGCGGGCTGGCGATAAACCACTCCCTTTAGTCGATAAAATCGCCGCGGGCAAACCGGCACAGGTGCTTGACATGCCGGAGTTCGATCCGGATGCTTTGCTCGAGCCGGCAGAACTCGATGATACCGCGGATCTACACGGAGAGGACATACCGAAACCGAGCGAGTACCTGAGCGCACTCCAAAAAGACGGCAAACCGCTCGGCGCCGATGCGCTGTTCGTCGAGACCTGGAAATGGCTCAAAGAACGCGGCTGCGAGAAATTTGTAAACCCGCGGCTGGTCGAAGCCTATGCTCAGATGTTTACCCGGTACATACAGTGCGAGCAGGCGGTCAGCACTTACGGACTATTAGGCAAGCACCCGACAACCGGCGGCGCGATTGCAAACCCATTCGTACAGATGAGCCTTTCGTATCAAAAGCAAGCGAACCTGCTGTGGTATGAAATCTTTGAGATTGTCAAGCAGAACTGCACCACGGCATTCGTCGGCAACCCCAAGGACGACATAATGGAAGCTTTGCTGTCAGGCAAAAAAGGACGGTAACCCCAAATGAAATCAACCGAACGGCTTGAGAAAGTAAATATAGATAAGCTTGTTCCGTATGCAAGGAATGCCCGGACACACAGCAAGGAGCAGATACTCCAGCTCAGGTCCAGCCTTCGCGAGTTCGGCTTTGTCAACCCGGTCATCGTGGACAAAGACTTGAACATTATTGCCGGGCACGGGCGCGTACTCGCCGCCAAGGAAGAAGGCATCACCGAGGTACCCTGTGTGTTTGTAGAGCACCTGACCGAAGCTCAGAAGCGCGCTTACATAATCGCGGACAACCGGCTCGCGCTGAATGCCGGCTGGGATACCGAGATGCTGTCGGTAGAGCTTGCGGATCTGCAGGGCGTGGATTTCGATTTATCGCTGCTCGGCTTTGACGATTCCGAACTTAACAAACTGCTGGGAAACATAAATGATGTCAAAGATGATGACTTTGATGTCGACAGTGAACTTTCAAGACCTGCCATTACAAAACCCGGCGATCTGTGGCTGCTCGGTCGGCATCGCCTGGTGTGCGGCGACAGCACCAAAGCCGAAACATACGAACTGCTCATGGACGGAAAGCTCGCCAACCTCACGGTGACAGACCCGCCGTATAATGTGAACTATGAAGGCGCTGCTGGAAAGATAAAGAATGACAACATGTCCGGAGAGCAGTTTTACAAGTTCTTGCTCGACGCGTTTACGCTTATCGAGAAATCGATGGCAAATGACGCGTCTATTTATGTTTTTCACGCTGACACCGAGGGGCTGAACTTCCGGCGCGCTTTTGATGACGCCGGCTTTTACCTTTCCGGCACATGTATATGGAAAAAGCAGTCGCTTGTGCTTGGACGCTCGCCTTATCAATGGCAGCATGAGCCGATACTGTTCGGATGGAAGAAGTCGGGCAAGCATATGTGGTTCTCCGACCGCAAGCAGTCGACCGTATGGGAGTTCGACAAGCCCAAAAAGAATGCCGACCACCCCACTATGAAGCCGGTTCCTTTGGTAGCGTACCCTATCCTCAACTCAAGCATGACCGGATGCATCGTGCTTGACCCCTTCGGCGGCTCAGGCAGTACGCTAATCGCCTGCGAGCAGACCGGGCGCATCTGTTGCACCGCAGAGCTTGACGAGAAGTTTTGCGACGTGATTGTGAAACGGTACATAGAACAAACCCGTAGCAGTGAAAGTGTGTACCTCATGCGTGACGGGATGAAGATCCCTTACGATGAAGTAGAAACTACTAACAGTGATGTGCATTAATTTCCGTAAAAATATTACTTGCAATTCCACAGCTTTTGAGTGATATATGTAATCACTAAAAGCTTAGGAGGAAAACGCAAATGGAAGTCAGATTCAATGTTGCAGGCGAGGAAAGGAAGGGGCTTGTCAAAGCAATAGGTGAAATTACGGGTGCTGAGCCTATTTACCTTGGAGCGCCGAGTTTCGCATATGCCGTAAACAACATAACCGTAAGCAAAGACGGTACACTGTCTTGGGACGGGAAAACAGACGAGCACATGATTCATGAGCTTCTCGGCAAGCTGCGCGAGCTCGGTTATGTTCCGGAAGAAAGCGACATAAACGACGACACGCTAACGATATCCGTACCGCTTGACGGGTTTACAGAATCGGCGCTCAGTAACCTAGGGCGGCTGATATCGAGCAAGGCAAATCTCATCAAAAAGGCGACCGGAGCCGAGTCGCTCAAAGTCGAGCGGACAGACACTACGCTCAGATTTCCATGGTTTCGCTTAAATCTATCGCCTGAGCAGATAGACGCGTATTCGCGGTTTGTCTGCGTGCTCTGTGAGATGGCAAAAAAGCAGCATAGGGTAACCGCAAAAGAGAAACCTGTCGAAAACGAGAAGTATGCATTCCGCGTGTTTCTCATCAGACTGGGGTTCGTGGGCAAAGAGCATAAGGCAGTCCGCAAAATACTGATGGAAAACTTATCGGGCAACAGCGCATTTAAAAACGGTGCCAAAATAAAAACTGCGGAGGCATCAATCAATGAATAAGTTTCCATCAAAAGAAATTGTGGAGATGCTCCGCAAGCAATACCCCGTGGGGACTCGTGTCGAGCTTGTAAAAATGAACGACCCTTACTCCAAGCTTAAGCCCGGCGACAGAGGCACGGTTAGTTTCGTTGACGACACAGGCACGATATTCTGCTCATGGGATAACGGCTCGAGGCTCGGCGCCGTGTACGGAGAAGATGTGCTAAAAAAGCTTTAAAACAGCTTGCCTTATCCATATATTTGCGTGGCTTTTCTCAGAAAAATGACTTGCTATTTCAGGCGTTTAGAGTGATATATATACATGCCTAAAGGCAAAAACACACCGGCGCAAGGGACGCGAACTTTGATGGGGACATCCTGCGCAGAGCGGCAATTGAATCGGCAAAGGGTGAGGTGGCTGCGGTTGAATGAAAAGATAAAGGAGCAAATACTCGCGATACGAGACAGCGGCGTCACGAATATGTTTGATGTTCGCCGGGTGCAGCAAGAAGCCTATGTCTTGGGTTCTACGAGCTGGTAGTCTACCTTGTTGAACACAAAGCCGAATATATACACTTCATCTTAACCGGCGATACAAAGAAGAATAAAGAAAAATGGGCTTCCACGGAAGCTCTTTCTTGTTGTTTTCATAGCAGTGGAGGAGGTGGATATGCGAAAGCTTAAAAAATATAAACCGACCGTTTTCATGGCTAAAGACTCATATTACGACAAAGAGGCTGCGGATTATGCAGTCTCATTCATCCAAGCCCTCTCGCATACTAAAGGTTCATGGGCAGGCAAGCCTTTTGAGCTTATTGACTGGCAGGAGCAGATAGTGAGGGATATCTTCGGTATACTCAAGCCTAACGGTTACCGACAGTTCAATACAGCATATGTGGAGATTCCGAAGAAGCAAGGCAAATCAGAGCTTGCCGCGGCTATTGCCCTGCTTCTGACCTGCGGTGACGGCGAAGAGCGCGCCGAAGTGTATGGCTGTGCGGCTGACCGTCAGCAAGCGTCCATCGTATTTGAAATAGCCGCCGATATGGTGCGCATGTGCCCTGCCTTGTCCCGGCGCGTAAAGCTGCTTGCTTCAACAAAGCGGCTGATATACCTGCCTACCAACAGCTTTTATCAAGTGCTGTCTGCCGAAGCCTACTCAAAGCACGGTTTCAACATACACGGCGTGGTGTTTGATGAGCTGCATACCCAGCCGGACAGGAAACTATTTGACGTCATGACAAAAGGCTCCGGCGATGCGAGGATGCAGCCGCTATACTTTCTAATTACCACGGCGGGCACGGACACTCAAAGCATCTGTTACGAGATACACCAGAAGGCAGTGGACATCATTGAAGGAAGGAAGCACGACCCTACGTTCTATCCGGTAATCTATGGCGCAAAGGAAGACGACGACTGGACTGACCCCAAGGTGTGGAAAAAAGCCAACCCCTCGCTCGGCATTACGGTAAGCATCGACAAGGTGCGCGCGGCATGCGAAAGCGCAAAACAGAACCCGGCTGAAGAGAACGCCTTCAGGCAGCTTCGTCTCAACCAATGGGTAAAGCAGGCTGTACGGTGGATGCCGATGGCGAAGTGGGACGCCTGCGCATTCACTGTTGATCCGGAAAGTCTTGAAGGCAGAGTGTGCTACGGAGGGCTTGACCTTTCGTCAACAACCGATATTACCGCATTTGTGCTGGTGTTCCCGCCGATAGATGAGGATGACAAATACGCAATCATGCCGTTTTTCTGGATACCTGAGGACAACGTAGATTTGCGCGTAAGGCGCGACCATGTGCCGTACGACTTATGGGTAAAACAAGGTCACCTCATGACGACCGAAGGGAATGTCGTGCATTATGGGCATATCGAGAGTTTCATTGAGCAGCTCGGCATGAAATACAACATTCGGGAAATCGCATATGACCGGTGGGGCGCTGTGCAGATGTCGCAGAACCTTGAAAACCTCGGGTTTACAGTTGTACCATTCGGTCAAGGCTTCAAGGATATGTCTCCGCCTACAAAAGAACTGATGAAGCTGACATTGGAGCAAAAAATAGCACACGGCGGGCACCCTGTCCTGCGCTGGATGATGGACAATATCTACATCAAAACCGACCCCGCTGGTAACATAAAGCCCGACAAAGAGAAAAGCACCGAAAGAATCGACGGTGCTGTTGCCGCGATTATGGCTCTGGACCGCGCCATTAGATGCGGGAATAAAGAGGAACACTACTCCGTGTACAATGAAAGGGGGCTTTTGATAATATAAAACCGGAGAAGGCATGTTTACCACATCCGGCTACAGAAAAATAATTTAAAATTAAATTCTTAATCTTAATGTTATATAAAACAAAATGCCCCCAATTGTGCGTGTGTTTCCACAGAGGCCTGGGGGAGATGATATTAATATATTAGCACATATGTTCAGGAGTGTCAATGATATACTTCAGCAAAGGATATTTAGAGGTTAAGATAAATGTTTACTCCGCTAAAATTATTATTCCGCTCCCGCGACAAACCTAAAAACCGAGTTGGCGGAACGCTTACTTTCCTATTCGGCAAAACCTCCAGCGGGAAAATAGTCAACGAACAAACAGCAATGCAGTCGGCTGCGGTATACGCTTGTGTTCGAATACTCTCCGAGGCTATCGCCAGTCTTCCGATACATGTATACCGCTATCGTCTGGACGGAGGAAAAGAGCGTATACCCCAGCATCCGCTATACTACCTTCTTCATAACGAACCGAACCCTGAGATGACTTCATTCGTGTTCCGCGAGACACTGATGAGTCATCTTTTGCTTTGGGGCAACGCTTACGCACAAATCGTCCGAAACGGACGCGGTCAGCCAATTGCACTGTACCCCCTGCTCCCGAACAGGATGGAGGTAAGCCGCACAAAAACTGGTGATATGGTTTATACCTATCACCTTGACCCCGACGAAAGAGATCTCTACCCGAATGGAAAGAATATCACGCTCCGCAAAGATGAAGTGCTTCACATACCCGGGCTTGGGTTTGACGGTCTAATCGGGTACAGCCCAATAGCTATGGCGAAAAACGCGATCGGAATGTCGCTCGCCACAGAAGAGTACGGCGCGTCGTTCTTTGCAAACGGAGCAAACCCCGGCGGCGTGCTTGAACACCCGGGAGTGATAAAAGACATACAGCGCGTTAAAGACAGCTGGAACAGCGCATATCAGGGTACCGGGAACGCACACAAGATCGCCGTGCTTGAAGAAGGCATGAAGTTCCAGGCGATCGGCATACCGCCCGAACAGGCTCAGTTCCTTGAAACACGGAAATTTCAAATAAACGAGATAGCTCGCATCTTCCGTGTACCACCGCATATGGTAGGCGACCTTGAAAAGTCGAGCTTCTCAAACATCGAGCAGCAGTCGCTTGAGTTTGTTAAGTATACACTCGACCCGTGGGTAGTGCGGTGGGAGCAGAGCCTGCAGCAGTCGCTTGTTCTGCCCTCCGAAAAGCAGTCTATATTTATCAAATTTAATGTTGACGGCTTACTGCGCGGCGACTACCAAAGCAGGATGAACGGCTATGCCGTAGCGCGTCAAAACGGCTGGCTGAGCGCAAACGATATTCGCGAGCTTGAAGACATGAACCGCATACCTGCCGAGGAGGGCGGAGACCTTTACCTTGTCAATGGCAACATGCTCCCGCTCTCACAGGCGGGTAATTTTTATGGAAAGGAGGACAGCAGCCAGTGAATAAGTTTTGGAACTGGGTACGAGATGAAACCGGCGAGGATCGCACGCTGTTCCTAAACGGAGTTATCTCAGACGAAACATGGTGGGGCGACGAAGTCACGCCTAAACTGTTCAAAGATGAGCTTTTGTCAGGCTCGGGCAATGTCACGGTATGGATCAACTCGCCCGGCGGCGATGTGTTTGCCGCTGCGCTCGCTTATCGATCCGAGCGACCCGGTGTTTATCGCGCCGGGCGACATGCCGCGCAGGATCGCCGAGTACTGCAGGGCTACCGGACAGCTTGTGCCCGAAACTCCGGGACAAGTCGTGCGCTGCATATTCGACAGCCTTGCGCTCTGCTACCGCTACACAGCCGACGTCATCGACGAGATCTCGGGCAGACGCACGCCCTATATCCATATCGTCGGAGGCGGCGTGAAAGAGATGCCGCTCTGCAGATTTGCCGCGTCGGCGTGCGGACGTCCGGTCTATGCCGGACCAGTCGAGGCAACGGCGATCGGCAACATCTCCGTGCAGGCGATCGCGTCGGGCGAGCTGAAAAATGTTGCCGAGGCTCGCGAGTGCGTGCGCAGATCGTTTGAGGTAAAAGAATATCTCCCGCAGGATACGGACATGTGGGAAGAGGGCTACGAGAGATTCATAAAACTTATAAATAAAAACTAACGGCTGAAAGGGCATCTGTATGGATATCAAAAGCGCATACGAGTACGCACGCGATGTTTATGCTGGTATCGGCGTCGATACCGAAGCGGCAATAGCGCGCGTTAAGAATATCCCCGTTTCAATGCACTGCTGGCAGGGCGACGATGTTCGCGGTTTTGAAAATCCCGAAGGCGACCTGACCGGCGGTATCCAGACCACCGGTAACTACCCCGGACGCGCAACAACCATCGAGCAGCTGAAAGCCGACTTTGAAAAAGCGGCATCGTTCATTCCGGGTAAAAAGCGTATTAGCCTGCATGCCATATATCTTGACAACCTGGGCGAAAAAGTCGAGCGCGACGCAATCGAGTACAAGCACTTTGCGTCGTGGGTAGAATGGGCAAAGAAAAACGGCTACGGCATCGACTTCAACCCCACATTCTTCTCTCACCCGCTGAGCTCCGACGGATTCACGCTCAGCCACGCCGACCCCTCTGTCCGCAAGTTCTGGATTAACCACGGTATCGCCTGCCGCAAGATAGCCGAGGACATCGGCCGCGAGCTGGGCAACACCGTTATGACAAACTACTGGATCCCCGACGGATTCAAGGATATCCCCGTCGACAGATATGCTGCGCGCGCAAGACTTGCCGAGGCATACGACGAGATATTCGAAGGCTCGGGCGACAAGCAGTACAACCGCAACGCAGTCGAGTCGAAGCTGTTCGGTATCGGCGCAGAGAGCTGCACAATAGGCTCGCACGAGTTCTACATGGGATACGCCGCGACCCGCAAAGGCATAATGCTCACGCTCGACTCGGGTCACTTCCACCCGACGGAGGCCATCTCCGACAAGATTTCGTCGGCGCTGATCTTCTGCGACGAGATTCTGCTGCATGTATCCCGTCCGGTTCGTTGGGACAGCGACCATGTCGTTATCTTCGACGACGAGCTGAAGTACATAGCTCTTGAGATCCTGCGTAACGGTTTTGAGGAAAGAGTCCACATCGGCCTCGACTTCTTCGACGCTTCCATCAACCGCATCGCGGCCTGGGTCATCGGTACGCGCAACATGCAGAAAGCGCTGCTTTATGCCGCGCTTGAGCCGACCGAGCAGCTGAAGAAGCTTGAGCTTGAGGGCGACTATACCTCGCGCCTTGCGATGCTCGAGGAGCTTAAGTCCTATCCGTTCCAGGCGGTTTGGGACTGGTACTGTGAAACCGAAGGCGTTCCGGTCCGCGACGCATGGATCGGTGACGTCAAAGCATATGAGCGCGACGTTCTGTCCGCAAGATAAATCGAAGCAATACACATTTTGAAAGGGAAAGCATGAAATTCGAGAACACCGCCGTTTATAACGTCGATGGCGCGATCCGTGGCATGCGAAACCCGCTGTCCTCGTGGGATCGGTCCGACTCTGCGTGGCGCGACGGCGTTTTCGTTATCGGAGAAGCTGATTTGACTCTGGCAAAAAAACTCATCGCCGGAGGAACCGAGCACCGCAAGTTTTTAAGGCAGATTTTTGTTTCTGTCGACATCACCGCGCCAATTTACTGGTGGAGCGAGTTTGATACCTATAAAGTAGGCACCACAGCAAACTCGACGTCGACGATGCACACACTTGCCAAACGCCCCATCACACCCGATATGTTCGAGCGCGATAATCCTCCTGTCGAGGGCGACGACGAGTTTTGGCAGGACCTTTGCGCACAGCTCGAGCAGCTTCGCCAAAAGTACAACGAAACACAGGATTACGCATATTTCAGAGCACTTAAGCAGCGTCTCCCCACCGCGTTTCTGCAAACGCGCACGGTGTCGCTCAACTATGAAGTGATACTCAACATACTTCGTCAGCGTACGCACCATCGCCTGCGCGAGTGGTCGAGAGATTTCATCGCATGGGCAAGATCGCTGCCTTATCAGGAGCTGCTCACACTGCCCGAAAAAGCGAAAAGCGAGTAATAAAAAAGTACAAGCCGTCCGCTATGGCAAATCGCCTGCGGACGGCTTGATTTTTATACCCGAAATCCACGGTAAATCTAACAGTGCTGTGGATTTCACTTGACTTACAGTAAAAACGGTGTTATAATCGCTGCACTGTTGCACGAAGAGGTATAAAATGGATAGCGAAAGAGGAAATAAACCCTACTACGGCGCATACGAAAAACGATACAGCGCTGCGTATTCGGCAGGCGTGAAATACTGGGGATTTATGCCCGACAATGGAGAACTGCGCGGGATTCTGGCAGATTGGGTCGAAGAAAACGGACTGTCGGGCAAGCAGGTGGTCGAGTTTGCCTGCGGAGAGGGTGCGGCGGGCGTAATGCTTTCGGAACTCGGCTGCATCTATACGGGTGCCGACTACTCGCCATCGGCCCTGCTGCGTGCCGCAGAGACGCTTTCGGACTATCCGAGTGCGACGCTGCTGCATCTCGATCTCACCCGCGATTGCCCCGAGGGAGTTTTTTTTGCCGCGCTTGATATTATGGGTTTACACATGCTTGTCACCGACTCCGACCGCGAAAAGTATCTTTCAAATATGAGAACATGTCTTGCTCCCGGCGCTTCGGTATTGTTTTTATTTGAAAATTACCGTGTCGACGCTTACTCGGGAGAGATTGCCACATTTGACGATTGGGCTAGAATAACGGGAAGCGATTATTCGACGCCGCTTGAGAGAAAAGTTATAAACAACGGTGTGGAATATACTGTCGAAGTTCCGCTTCTTCCGGCACGCGCCAAAAACCGCGAAGATTACATAACCGAGCTTGAACGTGCGGGATTTGCTGTCGAGAGGTTTGTCGAGTGCTCGGAAAACCCCTACTGCAACTTTGCGGTGCATATATTCGCAAGGAAGATATAAGTAAGATTATATTTAGCAGTGGTATTTTATTTTAATGCTAAATAAAAAAAGGCTCTTTTTAACAGGGAGCCTTTTATTAATATTTATTCAGATACAAGCAGTGTGATAAGCGACTTTTTCTGTTCTGCGGACGGCAGTTTCAGACGGCCGCTCTCCACAAGATGCTTTAAGCTGTGCAGTAAAAACCAGCCGTCGGAGAAGAAGATAAATTGCAGAGAAAAACGCTGCATTTTATGAAGATGCGGGGGTGTTTCGTCGAGTACAGCTCGAATGTACTCCTCTTTGAGAATATCAAGCTCGGCTTTGTATTTTGCTTTCACCTCGCCGCCGATCTCAAGCAGTCTGCGCCTGTTGTCGCCGCTATCTATATAAACATAGCATCCTGCAGCTTTGAATAATCCCTCAACCGCACCTGTTGTGCTCATATAGCCGTGCTCGACAAGAAAAGCGTAATCGTCACCTGAAAGCTCTTCATCGTTTTCAAATCGTCCGAGCAGAGATAGTGCGTGATGCGCTTCGTTCTGGTAAGCGACAGGGTCGCCATGCCCTTTGTCTGTCCACTCGCAGTCAATAGACCAGAGCGTGTATCTGCCGACCTTATTCCAGCACGGTCCGAACCAGTTTTTCATCTCGGTATAGTTTTGGGGGTACTTCACGTCGCTGCCTATCACCGACGCATACAGAATGTTCTGCCCTCCGTCGGGGCGGCGGGTGGCAGCTTCCTCAAACGAAACTTCGAAATCAAGCTGCTCCTCCCCGCTTAGTGCCAGCACATATGGTACAAGCGACCAAAGGATATAGTTGCGGTCGACTGGATAATCGGATGTAAGTGTAATCGGCTGCGCGGAGGAGTTTGCACATTGCACGCCGTAGCTTTCAAAATTGATTTCTCCAAGCCTGTCGAAAACCTCAGACGCAACAAGCTCAGCCGCACGTCTGTACATCCGCTCTTTTATCTCAAGAATCTCCGTTGTCGGCTCGTCGAGCAGGAAGTTTATAAGATATTTGCCGCTTTTCTCGACGAGAAAGCCGTACTCGACAAGACCTTCGATTTCGCTTTCGACATAAACAGGCGAGACTCCGAGGTCCTGCGCTATTTCGTTTACTGTTTTAGCCTTGTTCCGCACGTCGTAGGCAATATTCTGCGCCAGAGCCGAGCGGAAAAAGTCGGCGACATTCTTTGTGCCTGCCGAACCGTTTATACCGCAGATGGCAAATTTGATGGGGTTGAATTTAAGCTCGCTTGAAGTTCTCACGGTTTCCATACCTCTCTTAAGTTCTTTTTTTGCCTCGAAAAGGTGCCATTTGACTGTTCCGACCGGAATGTACAGCTCGCGCGCGATCTCATCCTGCTTTTTGTGCTCGAAGTAGTAAGCCGTAATGACCCTGCGCTGCGTGGCAGAAAGAAAGGCAATCTCGCCTCTAATCGTCTCTATCTCGACACATGTGAGAGCGTCGGACGCAGTATCGGTCTCCGCCTTAAGCGAGTCGGCGAGGAGGTCGATCGGTATGCCCACGCTGCTTCGCGCGCCCTGTCGGTAATGGTTTGCCAGCGCGTTATGCGCGACAGTCCAGACAAACGCCGATATGTTGTCGGGCACCTCCCGCGCAAGGAGGGCTTTATAAAGCTTAAGACATATCTCCTGTGCCAGATCCTCCGCATCCTGTATGCAGGCGCAGCGCCGTATCGCAAAGCTGTAGATCTGCTTCATGTATTCGGTTACGATTTCACCGGCTCGTCTTGAATCCATCGGGGTACCCTTTCAACGTGTTTTGAAAGCTTTCGTATATATTGACACCGTGAGAAGAAAAAGGTTGGAGGGAAATTTATAAGATCGAGAGCAGCAGGAGCAGTGACGGAAGGTGCATCCATCTGCCGTCGAGCCGGTAAGCTATATTGCCCTCGCGCTCGGCTGTTTGCGTGGGCAGCAGTTCGAGCGTGCTTTCTACGACTTCGCGACTCTGCCTGCTTTTCCTTGCGATCTCATCGACGGTCGCATAACTGCCGATATCCGATACCGTGAGCTCGTACAGCGCATACATGGTTTTCAGCAGGTTCAGGTCGCCGAGTGTTACAAGCGAGTTGTATATTGCCGCAATGTCGGAAGGCTTAACCGGCTGGCGGTATTTCTCATCCGAGAAGAAAATGCTGTTATAAATGTGCATCGTCGAGCCTTCGGGCTCCGAGCAAATCGACCAGCCCCACTTGGCAGGCTCGCTGTCAAGCCCGTATTGCAGATCACTGTCCCAAGGCAAATGGCTTTTATAGCCTCTTGACGCCGCACCTTCGTGGAGCAGTGTCGCAAGCTTAAACGCAAGCGAAAATGACTGCTCCGCAGGTGATGAGGCAAACAACTCTTTAATGCTCAGGTAGACATTGCGAAAAGGCTCCGGCCTTGCGCATCCGAGCAGTTCGTCAACTGTTACACCGAAATATTTCGCAAGTGACGGCAGCAGCTGTATATCGGGGCAGCACTGACCCGACTCCCACTTCGACACCGCCTGGTTTGTAACGCCGAGTGCCCGAGCAAGCTCTTCCTGAGTAGTGCCTTTCTCTCTGCGTAAAAATGCAATCTGTTCGTGAATTTTAAGCGAATCCATTCTATATCCTCCGAAACTTTTTCGCGGCCGCAGATATATGATAGCACCTCGTGATTATTCTTTCAATAACGCGTTTGTTTGACAGTGTGAGTGATTTTCCAACCGCAGGTTGGATAAAAATAAACGAAACCGCCGGCAATGGGAATAGACCCTGTGCCGGCGGTTTTTATATTGTCAGTCTTTCAGCTTATGCTGCAAGTGACAAATTAGTCGTTGTTGCTGTAGAGATCGCCGAGCTTTGCGAATCTGCGATAACGGGCCTTAGCCTGCTTTTCGGCAGCTTCGAAGAGCTCCTTGGCGCGCTCGGGCATCGTACGGGTGAGAGCGCTGTAACGGGTCTCTGTGAGGATGAAGTCGGTGTACGATGCGGTCGGTTCCTTGGAGTCGAGCGTGAAGGGCTGCTCGTTTGCCGGGTTGAAGCGGAAGTTGATCCAGTAGCCGGCTTCGACAGCCTTCTTGGTCTCAGCCATGCTGTTGACCATACCGCCCTTGATACCGTGGTTAATGCACGGTGCGTAGGCGATGACGAGCGACGGACCATGATATGCTTCGGCTTCAAGCAGTGCCTTGATGCACTGGTTGAAGTCGGCACCCATAGCGACCTGAGCAACATATACGTTGCCGTAAGACATAGCGATGGAAGCAAGATCCTTCTTGCCGGTGGGCTTACCAGCCGCAGCGAACTGAGCGATCGAGCCGGTCGGAGTTGCCTTCGAAGCCTGACCGCCGGTGTTGGAGTAAACCTCGGTGTCGAATACCAGGATGTTGACATCCTCGCCGGAAGCGATGACATGGTCAAGACCGCCGAAGCCGATGTCGTATGCCCATCCGTCGCCGCCGAAGATCCATACCGACTGCTTTACAAAGAGATCCTTCATAGCGAGAGCCTCTTTGTAGAGAGCGTCGAACTCGCAGCCGCAGGTGCCGCACTCTTCGACAGCCTTGTTGAGGGCAGCTTCAAGCGCAGCGGCAGCAACCTTGGACTGCTCGGCGTCGTTTTTGGCATCGAGCCACTCTCTTGCCGCGCCGTTGATGGTTGCGTAATCGGAATCGGCAAACTTCGCAACGATCTCAGCAAGTCTCTCACGACGCTGACGGTTTGCGACTGCCATACCGAAGCCGTACTCGGCGTTGTCTTCGAACAGGGAGTTTGCCCAAGCCGGACCCTTGCCCCAGCGGTTGGTGGTGTAAGGAGTCGAAGGAGCCGAACCGCCCCAGATCGAGGAGCAGCCGGTAGCGTTGGCGATAACCATGCGGTCGCCGAAGAGCTGGGTGACGAGTCTTGCGTAAGGAGTCTCGCCGCAGCCGGGGCATGCGCCCGAGAACTCAAGCAGCGGCTGCTTGAACTGGCTGCCCTTGACGGTGGTGGGCTTGAACTTGGCAAGAACATCGGGATTGTCCGCATACTTGTATGCAAGCTCGCAGAACTTCAGCCGGCACGCTCACTTGATGCGTCGATCAACCCATACGGCGGTCTGATTTACAAGGTTGACTATGACGTTGGCTTCAAGGTTAAAATCGTGTCAAAAAAGTGGGGCGTAAGCATGGATTCACGCATTACCGAGATTGAAGAAACATACGACACTGACGGTCTAACGCTCGATGTCACGTTCGGCAAAGGGCTGCTAACGCTTTCGCAGAAACTTAAACAGGTATGACTTTACTCTCGGCCTTCCATGAACCAGACGGGATCTTCATAAAACAAGTATGCATCTTTACCGGCTATGCGGCATGAATACCGTAAACCTATACCGCCGGCTTTTAAGCTTGCTGCGCGGCATATGTTATACACCCGGTTAATTTCAAACTTACGACCATCAGGCCAGGTAATAGACAAAGGAACTACTTTCCCGCTTGTATCGTGGCGTGCGACGACTTCAACATTAACGCGTTTTACTTTGTTTTCTTTGATGGTATTCATACCTCATCTCTCCTATACACGTTTTTTCTATTGTTATACGCTCATCATGTGGATCAAAGGATGAGATATAGCTTCGATATAGTGAACTATTATTTCACCATGAGTATATATCACTTTCATCATAAATATCAAGTGAAACATTATACCACAAGTTCCTGACATTGCAAAAGGAGCGATCATGTATGCAAAAATCAGGATTTTTTAACTCATCGTCCGGTGACAGAGTATACGATGCTGCGGACTTTGCGGCATATTTCGGCAGGCTCGTTTCAAACGGCATTTTCTACGCAAACACAAACAGCCTTAAAGTGTCGGCGGGTTCGGGTATGACGGTAAGTGTATCTGCCGGAGCCGCGTGGATCAACGGTTACAGCTATGAAAATACATCGCCGCATGAGCTAATACTTGCCACAGCTGATGGTGTGTACCCACGAATAGACAGGGTTGTCGTTAAGTTGAGCATAATCGACCGTGAAATCATACTTGCCGTGCTGACCGGCACACCATCTGCATCGCCTACTGCTCCACCGCTTACGAGAACAAGTGATGTATATGAGCTGTGCCTTGCCGAAATAGAAATCCCTCAGGGCGCAGTAACCGTAGGTGAGATCACAGACACGCGGCTTGATACCGAACTTTGCGGGCTGGTGGGCTCTCTCGTGTCGGCTGTATATGAGTGAGGTGATCTGCTTTGGCTGATATAAACGGCAGAACAATAAATGCTGAAAAAGTTACATATTTAATTAACTACACTGCCGAGCGCCCCGACAATGAGCACATGACCTATCACTTTACAATCACAGCGACACTGGCAAGCGACGAGTTCCTTGTTGTCGGTATCGGGCTGCTTTGCACGATTATAGTGAACGGATCGTCCGAAGATGTTCGGATTAAAGATTCTCAGTTTGTCTGGTCCGGCGGCGATACTCGTGTTCGCACGGTTTCGGTTACCTGTCCTTCAAATACTCCGGATACTGATCAACCCGTCACGTTTAAAGTGGTATCTGACGGCTCGTTCTCTACTACTGTAGGTGTAGTGACAAATTCCGCCTATACCGTCAGAAGCGCTCCTTTGCTTTCAACAGCTTGTGAGGCGCCTACAACATGCTCCTTAGATGTTACGGTAGCAGAAACATCAGCAGTACTCTCATGGAGCGGCGCCGCCGGAGGCATCAACAATGACATAGTCGGATATGAAATCCAGTACAGCGAGTCAAGCGACAACTCAACATGGGGCAGCTGGATAGCGCTCACTGTGGTCAGCACGACAGAGACGTTTGGCAGCCTGACGGTCTCACCGTCCGAAATACGCGGGTATTACCGGCGATTCAGGGTACGCACCCGTGGTTCAGCCGGAGAGTCTTATTACTCTACCTGGAGGGTTTCTTCAAATTCCGTCCGACGGAACTCGTGGCCTATCAAACCGACTTCTGTCACCGCTTCGCCTGCTGCATATACAAATGAAAACATTACTATCACGTGGAGCGGTGCTTCAAGCCCTACAAGCGCTATAAAGGGCTACATGATCGCGCGGCGCACATCTACAGACAATATCACATGGTCGTCATGGTCTGTCATAGAGGTTTTTGACCATCCCGAGCCAAGCGGCAGCAGGGTCGTAGTACCGCTGTATATTCCGGGTATCTACTTACAGTATGGTGTCTGGACAATAGACATCTTCGAAGTGTACTCGAGCGAAGAAATAAGCAACAGCGTTTTTTGCGCGCTTACAGCCTGCGGCGCTCCGACATACTGCGACATAAGCGCAGCGCTTGCCGAAGGCAGTATCACGCTTTCATGGAGCGGAGCGTCAGGAGGTGTAGGCAACCCTATTACAGCATACGAAGTGCAGTACTGCGATTCTGCCGATAACATCTGTTGGGGCAGCTGGACTGCCATTGATATAGTAGAGACTACTGAAACCTTCGGCAGCTTGTCGGTGGCGCCGCCTGATTTGCGCGGCAACTACCGGAAATTCAGAGTCAGAGCGCGCGGCACGATAGGAGAAGCGGGATACTCCGGCTGGACTGAATCGTCCGGCAGCGTTCGTCGCAAGCGGCTCCCTACCGCACCTGAAATAGCGGCTCCGGCAGACGGAAGCTCTACGCTTAACACATCTCCGCGTGTACTGATATCTACCGGAGTTGAGCCTGACGGGCAGACTCAGATAGTCGAGGTCAAATTCGACAGCGGTGAGTGGCATAACAGTGTGGACGATGCGGAGCTTTTTTCTGAAGGCGGACAGCTTGGAGATAAAGCAAAAACATTATTCATGGGAGTAGTGCTTGATTACGGCGATCATACGCTCTCTGTCCGCTGCTATGACGGTACTACGCAAACACGAAGTGCTGAAGTCGCTCGTACATTTACAGTGTTGGATTCTCCATTTGAGGTAATAATCGCAAATATCTCTAAAGTAAAAGCATCGCACATGCATGCGCTTCGCACCGCTGTAAATCATTCGCGCCAATATTACGGCTTTGATGAAGCTGCTTGGGAAAGCGATATCATTGCCGGTAAGACATATATCCGCGACTGGCCGTACCATATTTTCGAGATACGCGAGAATCTAGCTGAAGTAATATCGCTTCTTCGGTTATACGGCGGCACGTCTGAGTTTGGACTGCCCGGCTTCGAGTGGATAGATACAGGATTGGGACGCCCGCGTGCCGATGTGATGAATCAATTACAAAGCATTCTGCTTTCCTTGTAAAGGAGTAGTCGTGATGAAAGATATATGGCTGTATATACAGACTGGACTTGCGGCAATAGGCGGTTTCCTCGGCTGGTATCTGGGCGGCGCGGATGGGTTTCTCTACGCTCTCATTGCCTTCGTGGCTCTCGACTACATAACCGGCATTGTCTGCGCGATTATCGATAAAAAGCTGTCAAGCGATATAGGGTTTAGGGGCATCTTTAAGAAGATGCTCATTTTTCTAATTGTCGGTGCCGCAAATATACTGGATACCGAGGTGCTGGGTTCCGGCAGCGCGCTTCGGACGGCTGTAATCTTCTTCTACTTGAGCAATGAAGGTGTGTCTATCCTTGAAAACGCGGCTCACGCAGGACTGCCGATACCTCAAAAGCTGAAGGAAATCCTCGTGCAGCTGCACGACCGCGATAATGGTGAAACGCCATGATTGATGTATCAAAATCAAACACTGTCTTCATCGGGCGTCTCGGTGAGTACAACCTATGCCTTGCTTAACGACACACGCGATACTCTTTTCAAGCGCACAGGAATTCTTCTTAATCACATGCACCCGATTGAAACCGCTACTGCACCTGACATGGTAAGCCGAAGGGCGACTCTTACTTTCACATCCATATCAGCCGGCAACAGCGTTAATGTAGGCGGAAAGCACATCCACATCCAAATGCGCCAGGTTAGGGTGCCTGCGGGTTACGGGCTGTATATCCGCATGGGCAGCGACGGGACATCGAGCACCGCGTTCTGCGACTTGAAGTTCACATATCACCTATACCCTGCCGATTTAACTACTTCAGATTGT
>Ga0134094_1001531_pt1 | contig 22147 bp, 21 predicted proteins | sample 5_1taG_FD_94458 | JGI IMG/M metagenome (GOLD analysis project Ga0134094, IMG submission 94458) | Switchgrass degrading microbial communities from high solid loading bioreactors in New Hampshire, USA - 5_19_20_110_A1 metaG | ecosystem: Engineered > Bioreactor > Semi-continuous > Anaerobic >... | reverse complement strand
ACTATCGCGGAGATCGCCCGCATCCGGCAGGCAATTTTGGACGGGACCCTCTGGGAACTGGTCGACGAGCGGTGCCGGAGCCACCCGCGTCTCCTCGACGGCTACCGGGAGCTCCTCGCCCACGCTGCGGAGCTTGAGCGCGATGACCCTGTCTCCAAGCGCCGGTTCTTCTACCGGGGTTCAGAGAGTTGCCAGAGAACTGAGGTGCTCCGGTACCAGGAGGTCATCCCCCGGATCCCGCTCGGTGACCGGGTACTGGTCTCGTTTGACGGGCGCGAAGTTCCCGGGTTTGACACGGTGCTGAACTTCAAGCCTCCTTTCGGGCCGTATCCCACGGAACTTGCGGAGACCTTCCCCGTGGGCCAGAGTGAGGTCCCGGAATGGGACGATGAGATGGTCCGGTCGGGATGCGCAGGGATCCGGGCATTGATGGAGGCGCACCCGGAGAAACAGTTTGCCGTCCGATGCGGTGAGGAGTGGATCCGTCTCGTCCTCGAGGAGCTCCCTGATGTGGAGGTGTACCGTGAGCAGGTATGAGGCTCAAAAACGCGACGGTCTTGCGCGAATAGGAGTTTATGAAGAGGGTGAAAAGAGGGTATCCCTCCCTGCCGCCCTCGATACTGACGCTCTCTTCCCGGCACTTCGCAAGCGCCCCTTCTCAAACGTCCCGGTTGCCGCGGATGAGGCGTTTGTCCGCGACTACTTCTCCCCCGGGGAGGGGCAGCCGATGGCCGTCCACCCGCTTGCCCCATCGAGAGCGGAGTCGGGTGACTGTGTCCTGATTGCGAACTGGCATACGGAGCTTAAAAACCCGCGGAACTACGCAGGGTGGCTTGCGGTCTTAAAAGAGAAGATCCCGCCGGACACTGCATGGTATGCCCCGGCATCTGCGCTCCCCTCGACCGCCTGCCTCCTCATCTACTCGGGCTTTGATCTCTTCGACTATCGGGCGGTCGATCTTGCCTCCGCGCAGAATCTCTTCTGCCTCCCGGAAGGGGAGTTCCCCGCTTCACTGATGGAGACCGGGGTATGCGGGTGTGAGGGCTGCCGGGACGGCGACCTTGCAAAGCACAACCGCCTCGCGCTGGACCGGGAGATTGCCCTCGTGCGGCACTACATCGAGGCGGGCAGGCTCCGGGAACTGATGGAGTTGCGATGCCGTGCAGACGCCGCACAGGTGGGGGTCATGCGGTTCCTCGACCGGAACTATGCATTCATGGAGCGCTCCCTCCCGATAGTGCGGGCGGTGCCGATGCACGCAAACACCGCCGAGTCTCAAAATCGTGCGGAGATCCGGCGGTTCGCCGATCGGGTGATCGAACGGTTCATCCCGACCAGAACCGACGTCGCGGTCCTCCTCCCCTGCTCGGCGAAGAAGCCTTACTCACTCTCCCGGAGCCACAAGTTCTTCATGAACGCCGTGGACCGGCGGGCTCACGAACTGATCGTCACCTCACCCCTCGGCCTTGTTCCCCGAGAACTTGAGCGGATCTATCCGGCGGGCCACTACGACGTACCGGTGACCGGCTACTGGGACCGTGAGGAGTGCGCCTTCATCGCCGATATCCTCGCCCGCTACTTTGCTGCGCACCCGTACCGCCGGGTGATCGCGCACCTTGAGGGCGGAGCGCTCACCATCGCAGAGATGGCGGCGGAAGCCTGCGGGATCGATCTCGAGGTGACCTGCCGGGGACACCCAACCTCGCCCACCTCGCTTCGGGCGCTCTCCGACGCCCTCGAGGGTGAACGGCGGATGCAGACCGACACCATTCGCGGGACCGTCTCCTGGCAGTTTGCGACCGATATCGATACAAAAGGCCTCCAGATCCGTGGTAAGAGCATGCAGATGGCGGTCCTCCGCGGAAAGCAGCAACTCTTCAGCATCGACCCCGGGACCGGGCTCTTCCGCCCGACGTTTGAGGGGTGGGATCTGATACCGGAGGGTTACCGGGTCAGGATCGATGCGTTCGTCCCGCAGGGCGACATCCTCGCGCCGGGGATCACGGACTGCGACCCCCGGATACGGGAGGGCGATGAGGTGCTGATCGAAGGCCCGCTCGCGATCGCCACCGGCCGGGCGCTGATGGGCGCAGACGAGATGCTCCGATCAAAGCGCGGGATCGCGGTGAGGGTGAGGAAGGTGAGGAAGGTTGGGGAGTAAGTGAGCCCTGGGGGTTTGCTTCCCCCTGGGGTCATGTTTTGCAGGCGGTTGGCCCTGAAACAACTGTAAGATGTCATTTTTTGCCTGCGGCGTCGGGTAACTCCGTGTGGCGAGTATAGAGCCCGGAACAGTGGACCGTGGTGCGCATCGCCACGCGGGGGTGGGGCTGACGGGGAGGGGGGCGAGCCCCCCTCCCCTGTCTCCGTATATTAATTATGGAGGCATGTTATTCCCCCACCCCGCCCGGCCTTCGGCCTCCTCAGACGCACCTACGGTGCTTCAACTCTGCTCCTAGTGGAGCGTCGTAGCTCGCACCTGACGGTGCTCGTGCTCCTGCCGTTCCGGCAGTCGCACCCCACACCTCGGAGCGGGGGCAGTGCGTTGCGATGAGCGATGGTTCGTAGAACCGGAGCTTGAGCACCACTTAGGTGCGTGTGGCGACGTTTCGATAGAAACGGAGCTAAAGTTCCGCTAGGTGCGTAAAGCGATGGTTCAGAGAACTAGATCTTGGGCACCGTTAGGTGCGAGGTGCGACGTTCCGCAGGAACGTCGCACGAGAAGATCGAAGATCTTCGAGGGGCGAGCCCCTCTGTCCGTTATACGGGATGCCTATACCCCCCACCGCCCGCGCTTCGCGCTCCTCAATCGCACCTGGCGGTGCTCAAACTCCTTTCCCTGCGGGAAAGTCGTTCCGCCCCCAAGGGGGCGGGCAGTGCATGACGATTGCCGATGGAAATTTGTTCAAGGGCTTTTGAAACTATCTGGATTTCGTTGACTTACGAATCTCAGCAAAAAGAAAATCAGGCCCCCCAACCCGGGGAACCCCAAAAACCCTTGCTTTCCTTACTTCTTCCTCGGGACGAGCTTCACCGCCGTCCCGTAGGCAAGGAGTTCAGCCGCTGTCGCCATTGTCTGGGACGTGGTGAACCGGATGTTCACGACCGCATCGGCCCCGAGGTCGCGTGCGGCGTTGGCCATTCGGTTGTACGCTTCAGTCCGTGCGTCGGAGAGCATCTCGGTGTACTCCTCGAGTTCCCCGCCGACGAGGCTCTTTAACCCGGCCATGACGTCTTTTCCTACGTGCTTCGTTCGTACCGTGTTGCCGAAGACCACGCCGAGGATCTCTCCTATCTCGTAGCCCGGCACCTCTTCAGTCGTTGTCAGTATCATCTTGCATCACTCTTGCATCGCTTCGATCTTTTCTTCGCGCCCTTGCCAGATGATCAGCGCAAGGCCGAGCACAATGAGCGGGACGCCGTATATGAGGAGGAATGGGAGCGTGAGAATCGCTATGACCGCGATCACCACACCGATGGCGGTCAGGGCAACCCCCCAACGTACCGGACTCCGCATACCTAACTCTGAGACGGACACGGGGATAAACCGTTCGCATTCCCCGTCCGGATCCGGATTATCTGTCTAAGCTCCGGAGGATCGCTGCGGCATCGATCGGCAGTAGCCTGCATGTGATAGCTGAAGTAAAGAGGCTGGAGCCACAATATGTATGAAAAGTTTGGGTGCGTCTCGATGTTAGGATCGGTCAGCACCGTCAGGAGTGAAGTAGTTGTATAAAATAGAAAAGGCGACCAAACTCGCCGACCGAGTTTATGAATTCTGGATACGCGCGCCGCATGTGGCGCAGCACGCGCGGGCAGGCCAGTTTCTTATCCTGCGCCTGCACGAGGCGGGCGAGCGGATACCACTCACTATCTCTGCGGTCAGGGAAGACGCTGTCAGAGTGATCTTTATGACCGTCGGCAAGACGACCGAGGAACTAGCGACGCTCCGTGCGGGCGATCGCATCACGGACGTCGTTGGGCCGCTTGGGAAACCGAGCGAGATCGCCAACTACGGCACCTGCTGCGTCATCGGCGGGGGTGTCGGGATCGCGAGCACGCCCCCCATCGCGAAGGAACTAAAAGATGCCGGCAACCACGTCATCGGGATCATCGGGGCGCGCAGCGCCGATCTTCTCATCCTCGAGGATGAGATGCGGGAGATCTGTGACGAACTCTACATCACGACCGATGACGGGAGCAAGGGCGTCCACGGATTTGCAAGTGATGTCTTAAAGAAACTGCTTGAGGAGCGCACGCTCGACCGGGTCTGGATCATCGGCCCCGCCATCATGATGAAGGTCACCTCTGGCGTGACGGTGCCCTACAACGTGAAGACCTACGTCAGCCTCAACCCGATCATGGTCGACGGAACGGGAATGTGCGGCTCCTGCCGGGTGACCGTCGGTGGGGAGACGAAGTTCGCCTGCGTCGACGGTCCCGAGTTCGACGCCCACCAGGTGGACTTTAACGAACTGATGCAGCGCCAGCGTATCTATACCGCACAGGAGAAGGTCTCGCTTGAGCGGTTTGCGGAGCACCGGTGCCGGTGCGGCGAGGGGGGTCACCGCCATGAGTGATCGGCCGGCAGACGTAAGGATCCGCGACTTTGGTGAGGTCGATATCGGTCTTTCCACGGACGAGGCTATCAACGAGGCGGCGCGGTGCCTGCAATGCAAGAGACCGCTCTGTGTTCGGGGTTGCCCGGTCGGCATCGATATCCCCGCGTTTATCCGCGAGGTCGCGGAAGGCAACTTCCCGGCAGCTGCACGGGCACTCAAGGAGCAGAACATGCTCCCCGCCATCTGCGGCAGGGTCTGCCCGCAGGAGACACAGTGCGAGGGCGTCTGCATCCTCGGCAACAGAGATGCCCCGATCCGGATCGGAGCGATCGAGCGGTTCGTGGCCGACTGGGAACGGGCAAACGGGCCCGATCTCCCTGAGGTGGCAAAGCCGACCGGAAGGCGTGTGGCCGTCGTTGGGTCCGGTCCGGCCGGGCTGACGGCCGCGGCCGAACTCGCCCGCGCCGGTCACGCCGTCACGATCTTTGAGTCGCTCCACGAGGCCGGTGGTGTTCTGACCTACGGCATCCCTGCGTTCAGGCTCCCGAAAGATGTCGTCAAAGCGGAGATCGACCAGGTTCTCGCTCTCGGCGCCCGGTTAAAGAAGAATCACGTTGTGGGAAGAAGCATCGGCGTGGACGAACTCCTCTCTTACGATGCGGTCTTCCTCGCGACCGGGGCGGGGCTCCCCGCGTTCATGGGCATCCCCGGCGAGAACTTAAACGGTGTCTACTCTGCAAACGAGTTCCTCACAAGGGTGAACCTGATGCACGCCGAGGCGTTCCCGGAGTTCGACACCCCGGTCTTGCATGCGGCTCGCGTTGCGGTCATCGGCGGCGGCAACGTCGCGATGGACGCCGCCCGGGTGGCACGCCGTCTGGGAGCAAAGGTCTTTCTGATCTACCGGCGCGGCGAAGAAGAGATGCCGGCACGAAGAGCGGAGGTCGTTCATGCAAAGGAGGAAGGGATCGAGTTTTACACCTGCGCCAATCCGGTCCGGATCCTTGGCGATCAGCACGTCACAGGGATCGAGTGCGTGAAGATGGCCCTCTGCGGTATCGACGCGAGCGGTCGCCGCTCTCCAAAGCCGATCGAGGGAAGCGAGTTCACCCTTGATGTGGATATGGTCATCCAGGCAATCGGCACAAGCCCGAACCCGCTCCTTGTCTCTCTGATCCCGGGCCTTGAGCGCGGACGGAAGGGCAACGTCATCGTCGACGAGAACGGTCGGACGTCTATTCCCCACGTCTACGCCGCCGGTGACATCGTCACCGGCGCGGCGACGGTGATCGAGGCTATGGGCTCGGCGAAACGTGCGGCGGCGGCGATCAACGCGATGTTGAAGGGAGAGTAAACTTTTTTTTGGATCGGCCCGGGGACAAGGCCGGGTCCAACCCGTTCTTCAGGTGTGCCGCCTGGAGGGGCGATGTTTCACCAAAGCGGAGTTCGAGCGGGATGCCCCCTCATGCCCGGATGGGCAGGCGCGCATGCCGGACAGGAGCGTTTGCAAAGGGCGTATCCGCCGCCCCGACCCTATCTCCGCTTCCGGTACAGGACGAAACTCATCCCTACGCCAAAAGCCGCGAGGATCGTTCCGAACCCCGGCGTCGTCGTCCGGAGCGACTGCCCGGGCGCCAGGTCCGAGGGGATCTGCACGACGTCCGTCTCCCGACCGGCCCGAACGGTGATCTCCCAGACTATCCGGTCGCTGTCGTAGACTTTCAGCACGACGTTCTCGACGCAGGCGCCCGGAGACTGCCCGGAGAGGACCTGCGCCTCCGCTTCGGCTCTCCCGACCGTGAGGTTCTCTTCCGAGATGTAGGTGGTGGAGACGATCTCTCCTCCCGAGAGGTCGACGATGTACTCCGTGAACACGCCGGTATCGTTGATGAAGTAGACCTGCGCCCGAGAAGGTTTGGACGTGATCTCCTCATAGCGGTTGGGGGATTGATTCTCGACGTACGACCGCACCCCGCCGTCGTTGCTGAGCGCCGGGTACTTCGCAAAAATCTTCGGGAAGGTGAGTTCCGCGGCCAGGGGCAGCGCCTCATCGCAGCCGATAATCCAGATTTGCCCGATGGACTGTTCGCCGCCGTGTTCATCGGCTCTAATCTTGTTTAAATAGACGAGCTGTTCTTCGCAGGCGTTCGCCGGCACGATGTACACGTACTCATGCGTGTGGTTGTACGTGCTCTCATGCCACCAGATCTCCCCATGTTCAGCGATGAATGCGGTGATCGTCTCGTTGGTCTTCGCGTTCGGGTGAACCCCAAACAGAATTCCCGTCTGGTTTCCCTGCCCAGGGAGAGGCGTCACGACCGCATCTGCGGGTATGCTGCAGACAAGCACCGCAAGGATGAGACCGAGCATCAGAAGGACAACGCTTTTCGACATAAAAAAGGGTTAGTTATACCTCGGAACCTCTCCGAGGAGAATCTGCGTTCTGAAATCTTCGTACCTGAGAATGCCATCGCCGGTTGGGTCGTTCGGGTCCTGCGTGTAATAGGAGTCATCGGCGTCACCGTAGATGGTGATGTTGATGTGGTTGTTTCCCGCTGCCCTGTAAACCTGGGGATTGTCAAATACATCCCATGTTGGATCCGAGTGGATCCAGGCATTTCCATTCCATGATTCTGCAATAGCATGCCCTGTTATATTACCGGAAGGCAGTTCCATGGTGAACGATAGGAATCGCGTCGGGATGCCCAGTGCGCGGGTGAAGGCGGTATACAGGGTCCCATACTCATCGCAGACCCCTTGATATTTTCCGTTTATGGGAGACGGATGGTCTAGGGTATACAGATCAGAAAATATATACTCAACGTACATTGTTTCGTTATTATATTCCATCATATCATGAACCCGTTGCATTATTTCGTAGGCAGACTGATACGGCTCTGTCGTACCATCAGCTGCCTGCGCTGCTTCGAGTAACACCCTATATCCCTCACTGAATGGGAAATGATATAGATCACTTGTCTCGAGGTTTTCTCCGCCGTCAGGATCGAAGAGATGCGCCGCATCGTTGTTATACTTTTCTATGGCATCGATCGGCATTCTTGCCATCCACGACGTAAGGCCGGTCGGATCAACTCTGATCTCGACTGCCATCGGTTTTATTCCGATGGAACTGTGCTGTGGGAGAACCTCGAATGGAACCGTCACAGTGAGGTCCGCTCCCGCTGCAAGATCCGAGAAGGGTACACCACACCCATACCCATCCTTAAGCGACCAGAGGATGACCATCCCGCTCGCTGCAGAAGAAGCATAGTTATGAATCGTGATCTCGTGGTAGACAAATGTGTCCTGTGTCCAGTACCAGGAGATAGTTCCCTGGGTCATCCTCACGTCCGGCATTAAATCCCTGGTGCCGAGGTCACTGCTCTCGGTTTGCAGCGTCAATGATACTTTACCGGGAGAGGTTGGAACTATGTCTGCATCGATTACCGGGAATTCTGATTCTCTCTTCGGATCTAGAATGATTACTCCGGGGTGCTGCCGTGCGATCTCCTCAGTGATCGGAACCCTCTGCGGGGTTTCAATGACCGGAGTATACTTCGACATATCCCTTGGCTCAACCCACTGGTCGAACGTATCGAGCCAGCCCCTTGATTCATTCTCTGCACTCACCGCCGGCACCATCGTTCCGCTCACCAGCAATGCAGCGAGAAGCATGGAAAGTGCCCGCGGTCCAATTGTTTCTTTCATCTGTTTGCCTCCTCTAACGTCCCCGGAGGCAAAGAGGCACAGTTCTTAAGTACAGGGAGTGCAAATCTATCTCTTGCCTTCGGGCAGTGGGGGGGCTCATCCGGTCTTGGGCGGATGGGGTGAGCCTCCGCGATTTTGCGAACGCTGTTTTGAGCCTCCGCACTCTAGCCTAGACGTCTGGGCATTTATGTTTTCTGTCCTTTTTCTTTACACGTCCATCGACTGCTTGCAAAAATGAGGCATTCGGTCTCATCCTGAAGGATGCAGGTGCAGGGTAACGGATATTCTCGCGGCAAGGAAGATCGTGCAAGGTACGCCAGTCGATCCGGAGGATGGGTATCTGCTGATCCAGCAGTGTTTACCCCCAGAAGATGAGCCAGACCCCGAATCCTATCAACAGAATCCCGCTTCCCGCTCGAATGATGTCCCTGTATTCCCGTATCCTGCTTGACGAGGCGTATCCCCCGAGGACCCCGACGCCGAGGAACGGCGTGAGCACCCCGGCCCCGAAGATCAATAGGAGCGACAAGTCCTGCACGGTGCCGTCGATCAGGATTCTGTTCAGCAGGACAAGGAGCATCGGCGCGGCGCACGGGGCCTTGACGATCGAAAATATCATGCCCAGAACGAACAACCCGGCAAGGGTGGTCGAGTGCCTTCGTATGGATGACTTAACATAGTTATCTGTAGAGACCGGGAGCCGTATCAACCCGAGCAGGTTCACCCCGGCGAGTATCGTGATCAGTCCCGCCGCGATGGCGAGGTACGGACCGAAACCGCCGAGCGACATCCCCGCCAGCAGGAAGCAGCATCCCATGATGATATACGCGGCGACCAGCCCCAGGCCGAATATTAACGAGTTCAGAAGACTGCTTCTCAAACCCCTTCCCGACCCGGTGACGTACACCAGGATGAATCCGAGTATTGCCATCAGGCAGGGCGAAAACCCGGAGAATAGGCCCAGGGAGTATGCAAGCGGGATATCCCAGTTTATTGGCGGTGAGTTCTCCTGCGGCTGCTCGCCGGCACGGGTCTGCTCGATCGCCGCCCTGAGGTTCTCGTCGGTGATCTCCTCTTTGGGAATTGTGACGGTGCCGTTCACGACTACGGCCGGGACTTCGAGAAATGCGTACGCGTTCCATCGCTCCCAACTGTCCACAGTCTCGACGTCGATCCATTCGATCGTGAGGGCGCCGTCGTAGGTGCTTTCCAGGTCCGCAATCAGCGGATCAGTCAGTTTGCAGTCCGGGCACCGGTCCATGTGTTAGTATTCGAGGGGGATCGTTGAGGCCGCGACTGCAGGAATGCACAGAGTGCATGCGATGAGCAGAGCGGCAAGTACGTGCACTGCTTTCACGATCATGAGCCCTCCGTCATTCGCAGAGGTGTGCAGAGCACATCCATCCCTCCGCAGGACATCATCCCTCAGTCCTTTCCTTTCGGGGCAGATCGTCTTTCCCAGATATAGAGGATGGGAAAAGCAACGATACCAACAAGCACAATTCCCCGGAGAAGGGGGACAACGGGATACCCCAGTGCCAGATAGCGCAGAACAACGATTGCGGCTGCTATGAGGTAGAAGACAACCGATCGTGCAAGGGTGACGCGGCGCTCCCCGGCATCGATGAAGACGATGCGCGTCAGAAGCAGGCCGAGGATGACAAGGACAGGGAGCCAGAATATCTGGTTGATGGAGTATGCAAGGGACGCGTAGATATAGATCAGGAAGATCGCGACGGCAAGGACGGCATCGACCGCCTTCTCAACGAGGGCTCTTCTCTGCTTCGTCTTCTCCTCTCTCTGTTCTCCCAACCGGAGGGCGTGATGGAGAATGCTTATGGGGTTGGGGTCGTGCAGATTTTCCTTCCGCCTGTACCACACCATGACACAGAAATATATTGCAGTGAGGATCGCTGCCAGAGGAAATGCAGAAGCCGTGGATAACGGCAAGTAGCCACCCTCGGTGGGAATAGCAATGATGAGAAACAATATCCAGTAGATTGCGAGTGAGCGCAAGAGTTCCTCTTTGACGATATGATTAATCCTCATGCGTACACCACCGACGCGCCAGCAGGAATTGCAAAGGTAAATTCATTATCATCTGTTATGCAATTTATCGAGTAATCTTGATACTCCAGGTACAGGCTCCCATCCGGTCTGTAGATCTCCAATTCCAGGGAGTGGTCCGGGGTAAACCAGTTTAAGTAAACATTCAGTAAGGACATCCCAGCTGGTACATTGAGCAGATGAGTATCAGTCTCCCCCTGTGTAATCGTAAAATACTCACGGGTTCCGTACCCGTCCGCCTGCGAGAGAAGTCCCGCGACTCCGTCATTTTCGTTTCCGATACCTGCAGCTGAAACCACCGGCACGATGAAGGCGACGACGGCAAGAAGTCCTATAACGCGGCTGATCTTCATCAGAATCCACCGATGAGACATCGGAAGACCTCCGTATAAAAATTCTGTCCAATTTCTTTACACGTTTTATATACGCAAGCAGTACGTCGATCTCGGCGCGTGAGAGATCACCCGAGCGTCTCCGGAATAGCACGCAGGATCACGGGCATTCCGCCGAGAATCGTCCATTCCGCACCTTTCTGAAGGACAAGCGCAATACGGGAAAGGTGTTGCGCGGAATATTAAACCCCACCTCAAGGGGTTTTCCGAAAAATGACCGTTGAAGCAAGAAATTACTCACGACGAAACCAGGACTTTTTCTCCGACAAAACCCAGACGTGTAAATAATTTGCATACGTTATCGGTTAATGTAAAGAGTACCGCCGGCTAACCCGCTCCTCTCCTCTTCATTGTTCTCTCCCGGGCAGGTCCCTGCCCGGCACCGTACCCCCCCGGCAGGTGATCCGGCATCATCCCGACCACCCTACACTCAGCGCGTGGCCACCCCGTTCATGGGTTCGGCGGTGAACATCGCGCTCCCGTCCATCGCCGCTGAGTTCGCTCCCGACGCAGTATCGCTCAGTTTCGTAGCCTCGTCCACTTCCTCGCGACCGCGATCTTCGTCGGCGTGCGGGATTGACCGGCGTCACTCCGAAACGCAGTAAACGTAGTAGACCCGGCGGCCGTCCTCCTCCACGACATCCACCCCGTGCACCTCGTTCTCGAACCCGGGGAAGAGCGCGTTGAACTCCTCTGATGATCGTAGGTAATCGACGATCGCCCGCGTCTCCGGACCGCATCGCTCCCCCGGCATGATGACCGGGATACCGGGAGGATAGGGGACGACCATCACCGCGACCGTCCTCCCCTCGAGATCGCTTGCGGGCACCGGCGTCACCTCGCCTCGAACCAGGCGGCGGTAGGCCTCCGCAGGTGTCATCACCTGTTCCGGTAATCTCGAGTAAACGTTTCGGACCATCTCTGCGATCGACTTCTCGCGCAGATGTTCGTGCATCTCCTGGCAGAGGTCGCGGAGCCCCCGTTCTGCATACCGGGCGGGATACTGGCGCACGAGATCGGGGAAGACCTCTTCGAGGGGGCTGTTTCGGTCGTAGAGGGCCTTGAATCGGAAGAGTTCCGCAAGCAGCGTCCCGGACTTGCCCTTGGTGATCCCGAGCGTGAAGAGGATCAGGAACGAGTAATGTCCGGTCTTCTCGACGACGATCCCTCTCTTCCGGAGGTACTTCGTGACGATGCTCGCCGGGATCCCCTGTTCCTCCATGCTCCCGCCCGGTCTGATCCCCGGGGTGAGGATCGTCACCTTGATGGGATCGAGCATGGCGTATCCCTCCTCAATGCCGTCGAACCCATGCCAGGTATCGTGGGGATGTAACAGCCAGCAGCCTGCCTGGTCCCGGAGCATCCAGTCCTCCACTTCTCCGAGCGGCCGCTCCGCCTCCTGGTCCATGATGCAATCGGGCTGCCAGACGGTGAACCACCAGTAGTCCTCCTCGGTGAAGGGGCCTCGCCGGATCTCTTCGGCCACTGTCACCATCTTCTTTCGAAAGACGATCGCCTCCTCGATCGCCTCCTCGACGAGGAACCTCCCCGAGTGACCGGCCATCATCTTGGTGGCGACGTCGAGGGACGCTATGATGGTGTACTGAGGTGAGGTGGAGGTGAACATCATGAACGCCTCGTTGAACCGCGGGTGGTCGACCGGTCCCCGGCCCTGCCTGACGTGGAGCATCGAGCCCTGCGAGAAGGCGGCGAGGACTTTGTGGGTCGACTGGGTGGCAAAGACCGTCGGCCCGACCGTATCTGTGGTGTGCATCCCGTAGCGTCCCGCATACAGGGGATGGAACCGGGCGTAGCCGAACCACGCCTCGTCGTAGTGGAGGTATGGAACCACATTCCGCAACTGCTCCTCGATCCTCTCTGTGCTGTAGCAGATCCCGTCGTAGGTGGAGTTCGTGATCACGGCCATCTTGATCGTCTCTGCCGCAGGGTCGTCGATGAGCGGGGAGTTGCGGATCTTCTCTGCGATGACCTCGGGGTGGAACTCGCGGCTCTGAATGGGACCGATGATCCCATACTCGTTCCGGGTTGGTATGAGGTAGATGGGGATGGCACCGGTCATGATGATTGCGTGCATCACGGATTTGTGGCAGTTCCGGTCGACAAGGACAACGTCGCCGGGGGTAACGGTCGCAAGCCAGACGATCTTGTTCGCGGCCGATGTCCCTCCGGTGACAAAGTAGGTCCGATCGGCCCCGAAGACCTCCGCGGCCTTCCGTTCCGCCTCACCGACGACGCCGGAGTGCTCGAGGAGCGATCCAAGTTCCGGCACCGAGGCCGAGAGGTCGGCCCGCAGAGCGTTCTCGCCGAAGAAATTGTAGAATATCCGGCCTGCGGCGCTTTTGAGAAACGCGACGCCCCCCATATGCCCCGGGGTATGCCAGGAATACTTGTACTCCTCAACGTAGTCCATCAGCCCATGGAAAAATGGAGGAAGGATATCAATGAGGTAACTTGTCGCCGCCCGTTTGATGTGGCCGGCGATGAAGCTGGGGGTATCCTCAAGTTTCCAGATGTAGCCGTCAATCCGGGATATGACGCTCAAAGGAATGGCGGAGATCGCCAGTTTTTCGGTGTTTAAGAATATCGGAACCTTCGGATTGCGCTCCCTGATGAGGGTGATGACGTCGGCTGCGGTGAGCATGCCGTCCGCGGCCTCGGGGGTGAGTTCCCAGTCGATGACGATGCAGCTTGCATGCGGGTGCGACAGAAATGCGTGAACCCCGTCGCGAGCATTCAGAGCCTCGATTATGGAGAAACCTTCGTCCTTCAATTCTTTGATGATCTCGCGAGATGCACGGCCTTCAGCAGTATCTGAATGCAACTCATCGTCGATGATGAGAATAGGGAACTCCTCCAGGTAATCCATGCGGCCACACCCTTGGAATGATGATCTGGGGCGTCTTTTAGGTTCGGACGGGACCACTCCTCCATTTCCATGGCGGGATACAGACAGTCCACCTTATAGACCAATGTCTTCCATGTGGGTATTTTGTGCCTAAAGCGTATCGGTATCGCCTCTACCCGAAAGATCCAGATCTCTTGGGGGGAGCGGACGCCATTCTTCCCCGTCTCCGTGCCACGTCCCTCACCACAACCCGGTTATCATCGCTCCTGGCGCGAGGAACGCGGTCAGGAGGAGGAGGATGGGCTGGTGCAGGAAGTAGATGAGGAGCGAGTGCCGGCCGAGGAACGAGAGGGGATGCGCAAGCCTCGGTTCTCTCGTCGTGAGTACAAATCCGCGTCGTCCGTCCGGATAGTAGAGGTGCCCGAACGCCATCCCGGCGAGGACAAGGCCGAACCAGGGGAGGAGCGGGACGTAGTCGAGACTCGCGAACGACTCCGGATGGGTGCCGAGCCAGAGGAGGGGCCACGGGCCCGGGATGGCGTTTGTGGCGTAGCCCGCAACCAGGCAGGCGATGCTTGCAAGGATGAGATTCGTCGCGCCAAAGCGCGCAAAGAGCGGCGCGATCAGGATGGCGACCCCGATGAAATGGAGAATGCCAAAGACGATATAGACATTCGGCAGGAAGAACCAGGTAACAGCAGTTATGACGAGCCCGTAGCCGAATATCGTAAGGCCGCGCCGGACGTATTTGAGCGTGAGGTCCCGCCCGGCAAGCCGCTCCGAAGCCCGGGCATAACTGATGGTGAAGGAGAGCCCGACGAGGAAGATGAATGTCGATGCGGTCAGGTAGGCGAGCATCCGAAGGAAGCCGCTCGAGACGTTGAGCGGCAGGACTCCGAAGAAGTTGAGGTCGAAAGCGGCATGGAAGATGATCATCGTCACGACGGCGATACCCCGGACGATATCGATCTCCCAGTAGCGCTCTCCCGGCATAGTCTTCGCCGTCAGAAGAATCTTCGCCAGATCGGGGCCCCGCAGTCAGGGCAGGTCTTCATATCGGCGATCTCCTTCTCTTGCTCCTCGGTAGGTTCGTTATAGATCCGGGTGAATCCGCACTCCCGGCTGCACTCGAGAACGATGAACGGACTACAGATCCGGCCCATGACCCTTCACCCCGTCTACCTGATGCAGGTATATCATCTCTGTACACTCATAGCGGCAATCTGATAAGCATTTACCCGGGGTCGGGAAGGGAGTATTATTTCACGTCACCGCATAGCAAGTATGGAAACGGGCCTATGAACAACCGAGACGAACATATCATAGAGGCTGCCGGAAGGTGCCGGGTTGTGATTCAGAACGGTCGTGTGGTCGAGGTCGGGACGCCCCTGATCGAGGACTGCCCACTGGCGCGACGGTTTGCCTGCCCGGTCGAGGAGATGACGCCTGAGGCGATCCGAAGAAACATCGAAGGGAGAATCCGGTCGTTTGGGATGTGCACTCCGGATCGGGAGGTTCTTGCCGGTCCGGACTTCGTCATCTTCGGGGCATCGGAACTCTTGAGCAGCGCTGTCCGCCGGGGAGACCTCGACGCTGTGGTGATCGTATCCGACGGGGCAGGGACGCTTGTCGCGGCGAATCCCGCCCTCATCCAGGGGATCGGCGGCCGGATGTCGGGCCTCGTAAAGACTTCCCCTATCCCTGAGGTGATCGCACGAATTCGGGAGAACGGGGGCGTGGTCCTTGACCCGAAGACCGCCACGATCGACCAGGCCGCCGGCGTTGCCCTTGCGCGATCGCTCGGGCACCGGCGGATCGCCGTGACCACCGCCGTTGCCGCCGAGGCTGCGGTAATCCGGGAACACTTCCCCGAGACCGTCATCGTTGCCGTTCACACGACCGGGATCTCGCGAGAGGACGCGGCGCTGATGGCGAGATCTGCCGATCTCCTCACTGCCTGCGCGTCGCAGCACATCCGCGATGAGGCGGCGAAGGCCGCGCTCCTGCAGGCAGGGACATCAATCCCGGTCTTTGCGATGACCAAAGCGGGAAAGGCGATCATTCTCGGGAAAGTCGCGGAGACCGATCAGCCGGTCATCGTCCACGGAGCGCGCCTCCCGGTTCCGGGCTCTCAGTCTCCCTCGCCGCTCTGCTGATTACTGGTCTGATATGCCGATATGATCCGGGAGTTCGGAGAATTCTGAAAGGATGATATCGGCCTCAACGTCACTTGGCCGGCTTGCGCGCCAGTCGCCGTAGGCGGCAAACGCGGTCACCATCCCTAGATGCCTCCCGGGAGCGATGTCGCGAACCAGGCTATCGCCGACCATCATCGCCTGCGCAGGAGGGGTCTCGAGTTTCCGGAGGGCGTAGAGGAGCGAGTCCGGTTCCGGTTTCCGTCTCCCCGAGACCTCCGGTGTCACCACGACCTCGAAGTAATCGATGAGCCCGGTCTTTGTGAGCCGCTGGTGTGCATGGAGCAAATCTGCGTCGGTGACGACCGCGAGCCCAATCCCGGCGTCTCTGAGGAACTGGAGCGTCTCTTCGACACCTGGGTACGCCTCGACCAGGTCGAGTTTCACGTCTTCGTAGGTGCGGCAGCAGACCTCAAACGTCCTGGGTTCGTAGACCCCGAGACGCTCGAGGTAGTCACGTATGTTTTCATGATCTTCAAACCCATGGATTCCCCGGAGAAACTCTGAAAAGAGCATCTCCGCGTCTCCAACACCGAGATAATCGACCACGCACCGGCAGGCCTCACGCTTTGCTCCAACAAGGTCAAAGAGAGTGTTATCCATATCGCAGAGGATCGCCTCTACCGTTCTATGCCGAGTTTTTGGAGTTGTCTGCATATCTCCAGTTCCCTGGTGAATTCATGATATGTTTCGTCGTCAAAAAATCGCACCTTCAGCTCATCAAGATCGTTGCCCTTCCCGCCGTATTCCCCGAAGACGGCAAAACCGTTGCAACCCACGAATCCAAAGACGGCAGCAAGATTGAAGAGCAGCCGCCGGAATCCCTGGGCCGTACAGGTTGTTGTCTCTAACCTGTATGGGCGGTCAAAGTAGAAGTACTCAAGCCCTTCAGCCATGCAGAGATCCGCCATGTAGACGTCGGCTGTCAGAAGCACCGGGAGAGCATACCGTTCCTCTTCGAACTTCCGGAGCGCTTTGACAATATTGCGATCGTTCTCTTCCGTCAGGTGCGTATGAGGGCCTGGCGATGCGATCTCTGTCGCCCGGTCGCGGATGATGCGATACTCTTTCAGAGCTAGGTATGCCGCTTTTCGGGATCTCTTCATCCGCTTGTTCTCGAGTTCCTTGATATAGTCTCGCAAGCCCGGTGCATGCGCCACCATCTCCTCGATCTTTTTTGCCGGGTACTTACGGTTGATTGCGTATGCGATCTCGTCGCGGACGGTCTCAACGATCAGGTAGGAGGCATGATCGATCTCCGGGTTGTTTGTTGCAAAGCCATGGTAGAAGAGATTTGTATCCAGACCAAAGAAGACGGCTTTCTTGAGTTGCCCATACGATGTGAGCATTGCATCGAAGGCGGCCTGGTTTGCGTAGCGGGCGACCCCGCTTGCGAGCATGCATTCCAGGAAGTCTGCGTAGTTGGGAAGTTCGGCGGCAATCGGCTCGTACTCCGCGAGCCAGCCCTGGAAGGTCTCGCGTGATGCAAGGAGATCCAGGGAGTAGCCGATGCCTTCTGGGCGTGCAACGAGGATATCCCCCTCATAGAGCGGATATGTGACGTTGATCTCATCTAGGCTGTTTAAGAGGATCTGCAGCTCATCTTCCCTGATGACTGCATCATTCATGGCCTTACCCCCGCATCCTCCATGATATCCCGGATCTTCTGGATCTGATGAGGGATCATCATGTACGGTTTTGCAACGTTGTCTGTCGTCTTCATGGCAAGATAGTAAATGTGTCTTAGATCGAGTCCGGCGAGTGAGACCGCGATGAGTGCTCCTGCGACGATGACCTTCCTCCCGGAGGTGATATCGATCGCCACGTAAAACCCCTGCTGGATGAGGTCAGCGACGAGAGAGCGGATCGTCCGCCCGGCCTGCACAAAGTCTGCTTCAGGCAGAACCTCCACCCTGATTACCGGAGTGAAGCCATATCCCTCCGATATTATCCGGATGGCCTCGGCTACGGTCGATGTCTTCGATGCATAGGGTTCCTCGGTTACGATAGAGACCTGTTTGGGGCGCAACCCCTTCTCCCGCAGGACTGCATGATATGCGTTGACGAGAGCCCATGTTGAGCGTCCCAGAAGTGCTATGTAGGCATCGCCCTGGGCGGCGATCATGAAGAAATCACTGCTCAATGACTCACCCTGTCGCTATATAGGCTTTGTTGGAGGTTCGCTCCTCGAATTAGATCTCAGAGACGAGAACCCGAGCGATTTGCTTCCTTATTTTGGCGATAATTGGCTGCAGAGCGAGTATCCGAAGACTGTATCCGATCAGATGTCAGATTCTGGCAGTTTTTTGTTGCCAGAGTCTTGAAAAACCTCTTTAAAGCGAAAGAAACTGGAAAAATAACGCAAAATATTTGGCAACTCTTTTATGATCAACCCCCCCACTGTGCTACAGAAGCGCGAGTATATCCCTGGAGAGATCTGTTTTATGAAGAAGAGAAAAACTCAATTGAGGGCACCTGCTGAAATCTGGGGATTGGCGGACCCCGACCAGCAGAGGAAGGGCCGCCAGGATGCTATCGATGACGGTGATCTCATTGAGATCACCCGAATGGGAAGAGATATAGGCATCATGTATCCCCTTGCAGTCTCGGCGCGGGCTGCAGAGATTATGGTGCCATTCCCAAACATCCCGCAGGAGACTGTTACGGAGAATTTGTGGGACATCCTACATGCGTTCAGGGATAAAGCCAGTACGACGACCGAGGAGGAGTTCGAGTTTCAGGCGAGCATCTACCTGAATGGTCTCGTTCCCACCCTCACGTTCAAGGCCACTGTCTCCCCGGGAGACGACGGCGAGCCGGTCATCACCATCATGCTGCCGGACGAGAACTGGGAGACGATTGGAGGCGGCTGTCGCCACCATGCCTACAGTGATCGGATGCTCACCGTTGATGACGTCGCCTCAACCCTGAACTTCACCCCCGGCCGAATCCGGGAGTTCATTCGGGAAGAGCGGATCCCGGCCGTCAAGTGTGGAGGATCCTGGCGGATCAGGCGTTCTGAACTCGAGCGGATTATGAACGAAGGTTTCTAACCGGCTGTTTTGTGATGGTTGCAGGCCGAACAGGCGGGTGTTAATACAGTGAACGGGAATACCTTCTCTACCTTTCAGGAGGAGGGATTCCACGCTGATACCGCTTGTCTGGATATACTGGGCGATCAGCCTCACTATTGCGACGTATGCGGCAGCCGTCGTCGTCAGGCGGTTCCCAGGGTATGGGTTTGCCACCCTGACCGGCCTGTATATCATTTATCTCGGCGCCTCGCAGATCATTGCAGCCCGAATCATCGAGTTCGATCTCGGCATCGTCACGCTGGTTGCGCCTGCTTCTGTCTTCATTTATCCGTTTATAGCACAGGCGATCGACATGATCAACGAGGTCTACGGGAGATCGATGACTCAGGTCGCCATCCTCATCGCACTGCTCTCGCAGATCCTCCTTGTCATCCTCATAGTCATGACAAACTCCCTTTCTCCGGCTCCGGCCTTCCAGTTCGAGGAGGCATGGCAGAGCATCTTCACGCAAGGGTTGTGGATCATCCTCGCGTCCTGGGTTGCGTTTCTGGTCAGTCAGACTCTCGATTCATATGTTTTCGACCGGCTGAAACGTGCATACCCTGATCGGATCGTTCTAAGGAGCGCTTTCTCCGATGTCGCCGACCTGACCCTCGACAGTATCATCTTCGTGAGCATTGCTTTCTTCACTGCCGGCATCCCGCTCCTCCCCCTGATCATTGGGCAGGTCGTCAGCAAGGGTCTCATTGGGCTCCTTGACACACCCTGGTTTGTCTGGTATAAACGCTATCTTGGCACCGGGTGATTCACAGCAATCAGGGAGTACGGGAGAAAAAATTTCCTGAAATAGGTTATAATTAAAACATTCTATATTGATTGGGCATGGAAAACAAACATTTTTAATTTTTGGGCGTATACTTCTCATAATGTGCACTAAGACCCCACGAGAAATTCTGAGCGGTGCTTTCGCCGATATCCGCGTTAAGATCTACGATTCGGCGACAGAACAGTTAGATCGTGCGGGTGGGTATGTGTCCTGGTTGGCTGGCAAACGTGTGTTTTTTGGGACGCCGTATACATCGGCATGTGCGATCTTTGGAACCACATGCCTTTTCCTCCTGCTGTCTGATGGAGGAGTGTCGGGTATTCCGGCGTTCTCAACGCTTGAGACCACATGTCCTCTTGTCTGCCTTCCCGGGCTGTTTGGCCGAATGGGACTTCTTTTCTTGCCTATTGGACGAAGAAGTGGGCTGAAGGGAACAAAAGTGAACATGCCCCTGGTAAGGAGGATGCCTCACAGTTGAATCCTGAAGTATCTCAGGTAGATACGCCAGAAAAGGTATCTTCAGGGGGACATGCCTGGCTTGACGGTGATACGAAGGTCTTTGAGAAACTTGACCTGATCCCCGACGCCCTTCGGCAGTATGACGATCTTGTTTACGGGGAGGGGAGAGGTGCCACGCACCCCCCCGACGGACAGGGCAAGGCAGGAAGATCTCTTAACTTCCCATCCGGGTGCAATCCGGCTGATGACGTGCCCGGTAAGCCAGACGAGCCTCAGGAGCTTCCCGCAGTCGGCCTGAGCATCCCGCAATTTGGGTCCCGCGGTGATAAAGATCTCGCGATAACACCGGGACTCAATGATCGGAATGACGAATCAGTCCCGGATCTTGCTGAACGCAAAGCCCGTCTGTCTGAGGATGTTCTGCCTGATCTCTCTGAGGATTGGCTCGAAATATCAGAAGATATTCCTGATCTGCCTGACGATGCTCCAGGCTCTGGCGAACAAGAGGCAGTTACTACCCCCCTTCTTGATGAAGGCCGTTCGATAGAGTCGCTCATCGGTGATCTCGGTAGCGATGACGCCATGCTTCGTGAACGGGCTCAAGAGACCCTCGTGAAGCTGGGAGCCGATGCCGTGGCTCACCTTGTCCGGGCCCTCGCTCTTGTGGATGAGGAGAGACGGTGGTGCGTCGCCGAAACGCTCGCTTTGATTGGTGAAGATGCAATCCCGGCGCTGATCGCCGCCCTCGGTGAGACTGCGACGCAGACCAGGGCAGCTGCAACTCTCGTGCGTATCGGCAAGCCCGCTGTGCCCTCGCTCATTGCCGCGCTCGGCTCCGGTGACGACGAAGTGCAGTTCGGCGCCCACTATGCGCTCCGTGAGATTGGAGAAGTTGCGGTGCCCTCCCTCGTTGAGGCCCTAGGTGCACCTGATGGGGAGATCCGGAGATCTGCTGCAGAGATCCTGCGGGAACTCGGCTGGAGACCGCCTGATGAGATCGGGACGATCCGGCACCTCATCGCCAGCGAGGCATGGCCTGATGTGGCGGATTACGGTGAGGCCGCTATAGAACCTCTTATCAGCATCCTCCGGTCTCCGGATAGGGAGAGGTGGTGGCATGCGGCCAGGACTCTTGGTGAGATTGGAGAGGCCTCAGTTGGCCCCCTGATCGAACTGTTGCGCGATGCGGATCAGGAACTCCGATCGCTTGTGGTGATGGCGCTTGGGGAGATTGGCCTCCCTGCGGTCAACCCGCTCATCCGATTGCTTTCCGATCCCGACATCCGGGAAATGGCGGCCGCAGCCCTGATCAAGGTTGGGGAGCCGTCAGCTGAAGCGTGTGTCCGCGCTCTGGACGATGCGGATTCTGATGTCATCGAGGCACTTTGCGAAGTCCTCTATGCTCTTGGGGAGGCTGCGGTCCCGCCCCTGATTCAGGCGCTGACCTCCGACCGGTCACGTCGCCATGCTGCTGCCATTCTGGAGAGGATGGGCTGGGAACCCTGGGACAGTACCGAACGAGCATGGTATCTGATTGCCCGGGAAGAGTGGATGGAGCTTGCCCTGATGGGTGCGCCGGCTGTTGAGCCCCTTATCCGAACGCTCAACGGCAGCGACGATCGCGTTCGCTGTGAGGCTGCGGTAACGCTCGGGGAGATTGGCCTTCCTGAGGCGGTAGAACCGCTTGTCAATGCTCTCAGAGATGACGTTGTTGCCCCGGCCGCGGCAGACGCCCTCGTCGCTATCGGTCAACCTGCTGTAACTCCGGTCCTTGCGCTGCTTGACGGAGGATCTGATGCCGTCCGGGAGAATGCCGTCGAGATCCTCGGCAAGCTCAGAGCACCCGAGGCCGCTCCGGCCATCGTTGAACTGCTCAGGGACGGCGGTGATCGCCTCCACCGGAGGGCCGTTGACGCTCTGATCAACATCGGTGCCCCTGCTGTAACACCCCTCATACCTCTTCTAGGAGAGGCTGGCGACGGGCACGATGGTGCGCTGACTGCGCTCACCGGTATTGGTGAGGCTGCGGTGGAGCCGCTT
>Ga0134094_1001524_pt1 | contig 22243 bp, 21 predicted proteins | sample 5_1taG_FD_94458 | JGI IMG/M metagenome (GOLD analysis project Ga0134094, IMG submission 94458) | Switchgrass degrading microbial communities from high solid loading bioreactors in New Hampshire, USA - 5_19_20_110_A1 metaG | ecosystem: Engineered > Bioreactor > Semi-continuous > Anaerobic >... | reverse complement strand
TTCTTCTCAGGCCGCCTGGAGGCGGCTGCCTGGCTGCTGAGAAACTGATATTTGACCGCCCCACAGGCCGCTTCGACTGCGGGGCCCTCGGGCCCCTCTGCTCAGCGTGCCTGTGGTGCCCTAGCGGCTTGCTATGCATGTACAGTCAAAGACCTGTCTCGCAGCCGGTCGTTAACCACCGCTCAGGGCAGGATCAGGTGCAGGTCGCCGAACTCGTGCCACAGGTAGCGGTGCTCGAGGGCGGCGGCGTATGTTTTACACAGTTGGGCGCTGCCGGCCAGGGCGGACAGCATGGCCAGGTGGGTGGAGCGGGGCTCGTGCAGGCCGGTCAGCAGGCCGTCCACTGCGCGCAGCTTGCTGTCCTCCGTAATAATTTTATTCGTCCAGCCCTCCCCCGGGTGGACGCGGCCGTCTTCGCCGGTCACGGTCTCCAGGGCGCGCACCACGGTGGTGCCCACGGCAATCACGCGCCCGCCGGACGCGCGGACCCCGTTGGCCATCCGGGCGGTGACTTCAGGGACGCGGTAGTACTCCTCGTAGGGCGGCTCGTGGGCTTCCAGGCTGGCGACGCCGGTGTGCAGCACCAGCGGGGCGATCAGCACGCCCATTGCCACCAGGCGGGTGATCACTTCTGGTGTGAACGCACGCCCGGCGGAGGGCATCTCGGCGCTGCCGGGTTCGGCGGCGTACACCGTCTGGTAGTCTTCCAGCGGCCAGGGCTTTCGCACGTAGGAATAGCGGATGGGCTGGCCCCAGCGCTCCAGGTAAGCGGCCAGGTCTGTCGGGAGGTGCAGCATGGCCAGCCATAAGCGCACCGGCTGGCTGCCTGCCTCCGCTCGGCGCTGGTCCGGGCGGTACGGCAGCAGCAGGCGGATCTGACCGCCGTCCGGCAGCTCGAGGCAGCGCCCGGGGCGGGCGCGCAGGTAGGGCAGGTTTTTCTCTCCCCGGATCTGGCGCAGCTCCACCACCCACAGGTCACCTGGCAGGTGTGTGGAGAGGTGCACCTCGAGGTGAGGTGATCCCGTCCCCAGCACCGGAAGGGCGGCATTGATGGTGGCGCTGGTGTTGATCACCAGCAGATCGCCGGGCTGCAGAAAACGCGGCAGGTCGTGAAAGCGCGTGTGCTCGATCCGGTCCGTGGAGATATGCGAGACCATCAGGCGCACCTGGTCGCGCCGCAGGCCGCGCGCTTCCGCTGGCTCGCCGGCTTCCAGTTCGGGGGGCAGTTCGAAATCCAGTGCCTGCAGGCCCGTCTTTTCGCACTCGCACAGCAGGTTGTACCAAGGTGAAGTTGTCGCGGGACCTGAAAAGACGGCTGCCATGCTCAGGCCTCCGGAAGGTTGACTTCGCGTGCCAGATAGCGCCCGGCAGGCAGGCTGCTGTGCAGCAGCGCCAGGATGCCGGCAGCGCTTTCGTCCGGCAGCGGCCGGTCGCTGATGTCTTCGCCGGGGTAGGCCTCCTGCTGCATCTGGGTGCGCATATCCCCCGGGTCCACCCAGTAGACGCGCAGGCCCGGGTTTTCGGCTGCCAGAACGGCGGAGAGCTGTTCGAGGGCGGCTTTGCTCGAACCGTATCCGCCCCAGCCCTCGTAGGCCTCCACCGCGGCGTCGCTGGTGACGTTGATCACCGCCGCCCCGGGCTTGAGCTGGCCGCGCACGGCCTGCAGCAGGCCCAGCGGGGCGATCACATTGGCGGCGTACACCTGCTCGAGCACGTCCAGGGGGTAATCGAGCAGCTGCGGCTGCGGGCTGGGGCCCAGGATGCTGGCGTTGTTGACCAGCGCGTCCAGCCCGCCCAGGTCCGCAGCGGCCTGCGCCAGCGCCCGGCGGTGGGAAGGATCGCGCACGTCGCCGGCGATCGCTTTCACGACGGTGTGGGCCTCGAGGGTGCGGCGGGCGGCCTCCAGGGCGGCTTCCCCGCGGGCGTCGATGACCAGCGCCCAGCCTTCCGAGGCCAGCAGGCGCGCCAGGGCCAGACCCAACCCGCGCGAGGCTCCGGTGATCAGGGCTGTTTTCGTTGATGGCATGGTTTCCTCCTTACATGTGATTTTTCTGCGGCCCGTATGCGAGCGCGGTGTTATGCAGAACTCACGATGAGGAGGATAGCCGCCCGACACCGTGGAGGAAACGGGCGAAAGTTCAGTTTGAGACTGTACGAAAGTACAGGTTAAAGGGGGTTAGAGATCCACGAGACCCTGCTGGGCGGCAACGGCCACCGCCTCGGTGCGGTTGGCGGCGTGCAGTTTGCGCAGAATGGAGCTGACGTGAAATTTCACCGTGCGCTCGCTGATGACCAGGGCGGCGGCGATCTCGCGGTTCGGCCTGCCCTCCGCCAGCAGGCGCAGGACTTCGAGCTCGCGGGCGGTAAGGCGGGGTCGGGGCGGTTGAGCATCTTCCCGGGCGCTCAAGCGACGCAGCAGGGTGGAGGCGACAACCGGCTGCAGGAGGGAGCCGCCAGCGCTGACCACGCGGATGGCGCGGAAGAGCTCGTCGCGCGGCGCTCCTTTGAGCAGGTAGCCCTGTGCCCCGGCGCGCACGGCCCCCAGGATGCGCTCGTCGGTGTCGTAGGCCGTGAAGGCGATGGCGCGCATGCGGGGGTAGCGTTCGTGCAGCACCTGCAGGGCTTCGACGCCGTCGACCTCAGGCATCTCCAGGTCGACGAGCAGAACGTCCGGCTGGTAGGAGGCCGCCTTTTCGATGGTCTCCCTGCCGTTAGACGCCTGGGCTACCACTTCGAAATCGGGCTGGGTGCTGAGCATGGCCACCAGCCCGTCGCGCACAACCGGGTGATCGTCGGCGACGAGGATGCGGATGGGAGCGCTCATGTCACGGTGTTCCTGTGAGTCAGGGGGATGTGAACATCGACGCGTGCGCCCAGCCCCGGGCTGCTGTGCAGCTCCAGGCTGCCGCCCATCAGGTGGGCGCGCTCGTTCAGGCCCACCAGGCCGTAGCCGCCGCCCGAGAGGCGCCCCGGATCGAAGCCGCGCCCGTCATCCGAGATGCTCAGCCGGACTTCACCCGGGCTGACGGTCAGGGCCAGGTGGGCATGCTTCGCCCCCGAGTGGCGGGCGATGTTGGCGAGTGCTTCCTGTGTGATGCGGTACAGCCCGGTCTCGATGTTGGCCGGCAGGGGATGCCCGGCACCGGTGGCCTCCAGGCTCAGTTGAATCGGGTGCCGGGCGTTGAACTCTTCCACCAGGCGGGTGAGCGCTTCCGTCAGACTGCGGCCTTCGAGGGGCGCCGCGCGCAGGTCGAGGACGGAACGCCGGGCTTCTTCCAGGCTGGCGCGCGCCAGGGCAAGCGCCTGCTGGATGGCCTGACGCGTGCCTTCGAGCTGCCCGGACTCGAGCAGCACATCGGCGGTCTCTAACTGCAGGGCGATGCCGGCCAGGCCCTGCGCGAGGGTGTCGTGGATTTCACGTGCCAGGCGGTTGCGCTCCTGCAGGGCGCCCATTTCCGTACTCTGGCGGAACAGGCGCGCCCGCTCCACGGCGATGCCCAGCAGGTCGCCCAGGGTGTAGAGCAGGCGCAGATCCTCAGGGGAGAGCTCGCGCCAGTCGCCGCTGGCCAGGTTGAGCACGCCGAGCTTCTTACCGTGGGCGTAGAGCGGGATGCTGGCGTGGTAGCGCAGCCCGCCGGTGCCGTCGACGAGGGCTTTCAGGCGGGTGCAGGTGAGCACATTGACATTAGCCGCCCCGTTCAGGTCGCCTGCGCGGAAAGTATCCAGGCAGTAACAGCGGCCTTCCATGCGTTTTGGATTGTTAGCAAGTCCGGGCGGCAGGTTCTGCGCGGCAGCCAGATACGGTTCGCCGCTGGTCTCGTCCAGCAGCCAGACCCAGCCGGTGTTGAGGTCGAGCAGCCCGGCGGCCAGCGCCAGAGCGGACTGCAGCGCCTGGTCCAGGTCGACCGAACGGTTGAGCGCCTGGGCGATGGTGTTCAGTATGGATAGTTCGCGGTTGCGTTTCCGGAGCTGTTCAGTGTCGGTCCGCGCGCTGTTGAGATTTCCCATTTATCTCCCTCTGGGCCGATTATAACCGCCTGTTTTCTGAGCGGTAAAGTCTGCTTTTAAAAGAAGTGGAGACCGCCTGGCAGCTGGCGGTCTCTTTGGCTGAGCTGGTCTGGGGTCTGGAGACGGTGATAACCCGCGCGGCAGCACGGGTCCTTCCGCCTGCAGGCGAAGCGGCCTGGGGGCGCTGGGCAGCCTTCGACCGGGCATGCGAAGCCTGCTGCTCTGACTATTAAGCTTGCCTATCTGCGTGCGCGCCGTCGACAGCTCACGCCGGCATGGCGGCCGTTTTTGCGGCACTGAGGGTTTCAGACGTGAAGCCGGCGATTTTATCCATGGCGCCCTGGAACTGCTTCATCGTGCTGAGCAGCGCCGGTATGCGGTTGAACTCCCGGGGCGTCAGTCCGTCAGGTTCGTACCCGGCGTTGAAATAGGGCACTTTGCGCAGGCGGGCCATGACATCCGCCGGGACCTCACTGCGGATGCGCGGCTCGAACTTCAGATCAGGGACCCGGGTAAACAGGTCGGTTAAAAAGGGCGGCGGCAGGGTGAAGATCACCTGCCCTCCGGCCGTCTCCTCGACATGCCAGCAGCGCATCTCTCCTCCCACCTGCGGGCCGAGGCGCAGGGAGCAGATCAGCAGCTTGCTGGGATACGCCCGCTGCCTGAAAATGCGGTAGGCGTTCTTGAAGACAGCCACGCCGGCCCAGCGGATATCCTCCGGGCTCAATTCCACCCCCGCCTCCCGCGCCTGCTCGATGAACGCCGCCTCGCTCTCCCAGCGCGAGCTCATGTAAGTGATCACCGACCGCCAGCCGGTCAGGTCCGTGCACCGCACGCGCGCTTCCAGCAGGCCGGCCTGCACGGCCTCCGCCACAGCGATAAACTGGGGGACGGTGTAGCCGGACGTGCAGTTCGTGGAGACGCCCCGGGCGGTCAGCTCACGGATGACCTGCACGCCTTCATACGTGCCGGGGATCTTGATGGCGATATTCGGCCCCAGGCTGCTCAATTCCAGGGCCTGGCCCAGCATGCGTTCCTCAGAATAGCAGTCGTAGGGGTTGACCTGTGCCGACAGGTGACCGTATCTGAAATCGGTGCGCTCGTAAACGGGGAGAAATTCGCGTGCGCCCAGACGCACAATTTCCTTGTACAGCTCCCAGGCCACCTGTCTGGCATCCAGATCGGGGTGGCTGCGGGCGAATGCTTCGACCCAGGCTGTCCAGCGTGCCGGGTCCGCCTGGATGGCCTGGTAGGAAAGGGGCGGGTTGGTGGTCACGCCGGTGAACAGGGTGGCCGCACTGTTGGATGGATCATACAGGCGGCGCAGCTGCGCCGCCAGGGTCTGCTGCTGCCCAGCGGGGGCGCCGGCGATCAGGCTTTCGCTCCAGTGTGAATAGACCAGCGGGGATGAATCCCACCAGACCTCCAGACCGGGCGCCGTCTGCAGGAGACGGTCGATAATCGTTTCATGTTCATATACGGGAGACATGGGGACCTGCCTTTCAACCAGGATGGTTCAAACCCTGACCATTACGCTCTTCAGGAACGGCGGTGAAGGTAATGGTGAAAGGCCATGAAGGGCCTGCCAGGGAACAGAGGGCTGTGCTGCAGGCGCGTTGGGGAGCGATGTCTTATAGACGTATATACATCTTAGCAGAATCGGGGGGAAAGTCAAGCGAGCAAATCAGGCGATTACTTATTGACAGCGAGCCATTTTTCATATAAGATTTAGAGGTCTACACAACGCGGAAAAGAGGTATATACGACTGGCAGGGACGACGCCTTTATCGATTCTCTTGTGGTGAATACGGTGCGACATGGGTGTTTTGAGCAAAGCAGACGGAATCCCACTCTACGTTCAGATCCGCAAAGCAATCCAGGACGATATTCTGAATAAGGTTCTGCTGCCGGGGCAGAAGCTGCCCTCAGAAGATGAACTCGCAGCCAGATTTGGGGTCAGCCGCATGACCGTCCGCCAGGGAATTTCTGATCTCATCGACGAAGGCCTGCTCTACCGCCGGCATGGGGTGGGGACTTTTGTCGCCCAGCCGCACGTCGAGCGGGATCACACGCACCTGACCAATTTCATCGAGATGGCGAGAAAAGAGGGGATCGACTTAAAGGTCCGCCTGCTGGCTGCGGAAGTTATCCCTGCCAAACTTAAGGTGGCCCGTTCGCTTTCTCTTGAGGAGGGGGATCTGGTCATCCGGGTCTACACCCTGCGGTATACCAGTGAACTGCCCATTACGCTCCACGATGCATATGTACCCTATAAGCTGTTCCCCCAGCTGCTGCAGGAAAACCTGGAAACGAACCATCTGTGGGATATCTTTGAATCCTACGGGTTCCGGGTAAAGCGCGCCGTCCAGAGCATCGAAGCCCGCGAAGCAGGCGACGAGATCGCCAGGCTGCTCGAGGTCGAGGACGGCGTTCCGATTCTTTACAAAGAGCGCACCGTCCTGCTCGATGACGGTACGCCCGTCGAGTTTACTTACTGTTACAACCGTGGGGACAGGTACCGGCTGACCGTAGTACTCGACCGCTAAATTCATATTCCTCATCTTCATCATTATCCATTCTCATCGCTGCTTTATCGTCAGGCTGAAAAAAGAATAGCGTTTCGACCGGTTTGATCACAGGGACTCGCCAGCGCGTGTGTGTCCCTTAAGGGTTCTGCGCGCCGCCATAAGCCGCTGTGCGGCGCGGGGAGGAACGGCTGCCCGTGATTGTGGAGTCATCCAGATTGACGCTGAAGGCCAGTTATACGCGCGCGCCTCCCGCCCGGACCTGATCAGGATCAGGCTGTATGCTATGGGAGAGCTCCTGCCCGGAGCAGACGATGCGCCGGTTATGCAGGAAGATCCCTTCTCACCGGACCGGTAGAAGGTCTCCTGATAACAGGCCCTCTGCAGATTTTTTATTCATTTCCTGAAGGGAAGCGCCATGAAAAAAGACACAGAATTTGTCGTACGGGTGATTGCTGATACTGTTCTCGAGAACGAGGCTTACTTCAGCGAGTTGGACGGCGTTGTCGGTGATGGCGATTTCGGTTACTCCATTGCCCGCGGCTTTGAAAAGGTCCTGAGTGAATGGGACAACATGGACCACAGCCTGCCGGGCAACTTTCTTAAAAAGGTTTCCTCGACGATTGTCAGTGCCGTGGGAGGTGTTTCTGGCACTATCTGGGGGACGGCTTTCCTGCGAGCCGGCATGACGCTGGGGACAAAGGAGGAAGTTACCCGCTCCGATGTGATTGCCATGTTCCGCTCGGCCATTGAAGGCATCAAAAAGCGGGGCAACTGCGATCTGGGCGACAAGACCTATCTGGAGTCTCTGGTGCCAGCGGTGGATGCCCTCGAAAAGGCATTCAACGAGGGGAAAGATACCCAGACTGCCCTGGAAGAAGCTGCTGTGGTCGCCCGGGAATGCGCCGAGGCCACCCGCTCGATGATCGCCAAGAAGGGACGAGCGGCTTACACAGGCGAACGCAGTATTGGAACGTTGGACGCCGGCGCCGTTGCTGTGGCCGTTATTCTCGAGGCCGTCAGCAAGGCCTGGAAGGAATAACCTTTTCGCTTGAGATTTGAAAGGAGCAGGAAATGAAGAAGTTTGTGAACGACCCCAAGGACTTTGTCCCCGAGATGCTGAAGGGCATCGCCCTGGCCAACCCGACGACTCTGAAATATATTCCCGATTACAATCTGATCATGCGCACCGACATCCCCCGAGACGACAAGGTCTCGATTATGCAGGGGTCGGGATCGGGGCATGAGCCGGCGCATGTGATGATCGTGGGTAAAGGCATGCTCGATGCAGCCTGCCCGGGCAATGTGTTCGCTGCGCCGCCGGCCGACTTCGTTTACCAGACCACCAAGCTGGTTGCGGGTCCAAAGGGTGTGCTGCACCTGCTGAACAACTACACCGGCGACACGATGTCCTTCGAAATGGGTCGCGAGATGGCTGAGGCGGACGGAATCGAAGTGCGCACCGTCGTGATCAACGATGATGTGGCTGTGAAAGATTCCCTGTATACGGTAGGCCGCCGCGGTGTGGCCGGCAACTTCTTCGTGATCAAGGCCGTCGGCGCCGCCTCCGAAAGAGGCGCAAGCCTGGAAGAGCTGGAAGCGCTGGGCAACCGGGTTGTCTCGGTGACCCGCACCATGGGTATGGCCCTGACAGGCTGCACGCCTCCGGGCAAGGGCTCCCCAATCTTCACCCTGGCGGAAGATGAGATGGAAATGGGCATCGGCATCCACGGTGAACCGGGACGCAAGCGTGTGAAACTGGCGCCCGCCAACCAGATTGTCGACGAGCTGTTCGAAGCCGTGCGCAGCGACCTTCCGTATGAGGCTGGCGACGAAGTTGCGCTGATGATCAACGGCATGGGCGGCACGCCAATTTCCGAGCTGTACCTGCTCTACGGGCATGCTCACGAGCTGGTCGAGAAATGCGGGATGAAGGTGAAGCGCAGCTATGTCGGCGAGTACTGCACTTCGCTGGAAATGGCCGGCTTCTCCCTGACCCTGGTTAAGCTGGATCCCGAACTGGAAGATCTGCTGGCTGCCCCGGCCGAAGTGGCCATCCGCATTTTCTAACCTCGCTGGATAACCAACCGGGTGCGCGGGACCTCCGCGCACCCACCCCGCCGGCCGGAGTGGCAGCTATCTTAGCTGCCTGTTTGCTGCCGAACTTGGGTTAGCGCATGTTTTCTGGCCGGAGTAGCATTCTATCGCGGCAGGTATCCATTTCTGAGGATTTGACACCACTGGAGGTGGGGAATGTCCATCGTCAACGCGCGCGAAATCATGGTTGAGGCAGCCCGCGAGAAATATGCCATCGGCGCCTTCAATATCACCAGTCTGGTCCAGATGGAAGCCGTGGTGGAGGCGGCTGTTGAAAAACGTGCGCCGGTCATCATCCAGACTTCCGTCAAGCCTTCAAAATTCCTGGGCCGGGATGTTCTGGTAGCCATCTACCGGACGCTGGCAGAATCGGCGCCTGTCCCGGTCTGCCTGCACCTGGATCACTGCACGGACGTCGAGTACTGCATGAAATGCGCCGACTCCGGATACACCAATATCATGATCGACGCCTCGAAACTGCCATTTGAGGACAATATTAGCGAGACAAAAAAGGTCGTCGATTACTGCCACTCGGCGGGCAATATCTCCGTGGAAGGCGAACTGGGGACCGTGGGCGGCGTGGAGGATCAGATCATCGTCGCTGAAGATGAAGCGGCCCTGGCGAACCCGGTTCAGGCGGTTGAGTTTGTCGAGCGAACCGGCGTGGATATCTTTGCACCGGCTATCGGTACCGCCCACGGGGTGTATAAGACGAAGAACCCCAAGATCGATTTTGAGCGCCTGGGGAAGATCAACCAGATGTTGAACGGGAACGGCGTCAAAACTCCGCTGGTGGTCCACGGGGGCACCGGGCTGCCCGAAGAATATATCCAGAAGCTGCTGGAAATGGGCGGCGCCAAGTTCAACGTCTCGACAGAATTGAAGCACACTTTGATCGACACCACCTATGAATATATTTCAAATCGCCGGGATGAGTACGACCCGGGGAAAATTGATGCAGTGGTCAAAGATGCAACCCGCGCCGTGGTAGGGCGCTGGATCGATCTGCTCGGCAGCGCCGGAAAAGCCTGATCCAGGAGAGAAGTCATGTCTAAAATCAAAGCCGTATTCTTTGACCAGGATGGGGTGATTATCGACACTGAGCGCGATGGCCATCGCGTGGCGTTCAACGATACCTTTCGGAAGATGGGTTTTGACGTCGAGTGGGATGAAGACTACTATCACGAGCTGCTGCAGATCGGGGGCGGCAAAGAGCGGATGAAGCACCACCTGCACACGCGCGGTTTCGGCCGGGAGATTAAGCCCGAGGAAGAAGACGAGCTCATCCGTGAGATGCACCGCATAAAGACCAGCCGCTTTATCGAGCTGATCGAAAGCGGCACGCTGCCGCTCCGCCCTGGGGTTCTCCGCATCATGAAGGAAATCATGGATGCGGGGCTTATTTTAGGGATCTGCACCACATCGAATGAGCGCGCCGCGCATGCGATCGCTTACGGCATGTTGAAGGATATCCGCTTCGATTTTGTGCTGGCCGGCGATGTGGTCAGCAAGAAAAAGCCCGACCCCGAAATTTACAACCTGGCGCTCTCAAAGACGGGGCTGCAGCCCGATGAATGCCTGGTAATCGAAGATTCGCGCAACGGCGTGCTGGCTGCCAAAGCCGCCGGGATGCACGTGGTGGCGACCACCAACCACTACACCGAAAGGGAGGACCTGAGCGGCGCCGACCTGATCGTCACCTGCCTGGGCGACCCGCATGGCGAAAAGGGGGTGCTCACCAGAGGTGAAATCAGTGGATATGACGGCGTGCTCTACCTGCACCAGCTGCTGGATTATTTTGAGCAGAAAGGGGACTGACGCAAAATTGGATTCGATCAGGCCGCAGCCCGGCCCGGTTTAGAGCAGTGCAGCGCTGTGAGGATACCGGGCTGCGGGGTTAAGAATAACATGTGCGGAGGCCGGCAGATCAACTGCCGGCCTCCGTGCTGTGCTATCCTCCGGGTTTACTCTTCGCGGGCATTGATAAACGCGATCAAATCCAGAATCTCCTGTTCTTTCAATTCAAGCTGAGGCATTGCAGCATTTTCACGCACCGCAGATGGATCCTTGAGCCAGGAATGCAGGAACTCTTCACTGTTGGAATAATTACTTAAGCCTGGTCCGATGTTGACGTTCCACTCGTTGGATTCTGCACGGTTGTGGGAATGACACATCACACAGCCTTTGGCGAGGAACAGGCGCCGGCCGGTTTCCACGGATGATACCTCCACCGGTGATGCCTCTGCCCGTGCGGGCGATCCCAGCACAGCAACCAGCGCAGCGGCGGCAAAGGCCAGTCCGAGCGCGCCAGAGCCGAGAGCAAGGCGCGTTTTACCGCTGCGCAGCAGCAGGAGGCCGGCCGCCAGCCCGGTCAAAGCCAGCAGGCCCCAGGCGAGAGGGGCGGGTCCCGCTGCAGAGAGCCCGGCTCCTTCTGCAGAAGCGTTCGCAGTAGCGACCTGCAGCGCAGGCATGCGCTGTACACCGCTGTAGGCTTCGATCGACCACTCCCAGGTTCCCTCGCTGGGGAAATTCAGCACGGCCTGATAGTGACCGGCTTTATCCGGATCGGGACCTGCTGTGAGCGTGATACGCTCGCCTGTAGCGGGGTTGCTGAGGCGTACAATGGGCTGCAGCCCGTCCATCGGATGGAAACCATGCTGGCGGACCATGAAACCGATCTCCAGCGGCTGGCCTGCAGTTGGGTTCTCTGGCAGGCTGTCGAGGGTGATCACTGCCCAGCCGCCGGCTGCAGCGGGAACCACCGCCAGCAGCGCCAGGAGCAGCATAATCACCAGGGTCAGGGAGAAACGTGAGCGCATGAAACTACCTCCTTGATCAATTCTGGACTCATCTACTCCTGTATACACCGCCGGCCTGCAGGCGGTTCCCGTTTAGCGGGCATCTTCCAGCGAATGGGCTGTCTGCAGCGCTTCTTCGAGTGTCAGGTGGGTTTCCAGCCGGTAGGTAATCTCTCCTTCGCTCCAGATGAGCGTATGCCCATCGAGGATGCGGCGCATCTCCAGGTCACCGGTCTTGAGCTCCAGCAGGTAAGGTCCGGTTGTCCAGACGGCGGGGCTGCCATTGACCTCTGTCATTTCAAGAGGATGCTCACCCATCTGCTGGGCGTACCACTTATTCACCGGGGTCGCGTCTGGCCCGAAGGACTGCAGGCTCATCAACACCTGTCCCGGGTCTTCGGGATCGGTCCAGACCAGGAAGAGAAGATCGCCGCCGTAATCCTGCAGGAACACGTAGTCGGGCGGGCCCAGGTCAGGCGGATAAGACGGCAGGCGGACGGGCAGGGTGCTCTGTGCGATGGCCTCCTCCAGGGTGGTTTCGCCGGCCAGGTTCAGCAGAGAAGAGATCGGGGTAGGCTGGGGTTGGGGGGTCGGGGCGGACGCGGTTGGGGTCGGGGTGGGTTCGACCAGGAAAATCCGCACGACACCGACCTGGATGAACTCCAGCACAGCCGCGCGCACACCGGGGATGGCAAAGAGGGCTGCTGCGGCAAGCAGGAACAGGGCCAGCAACCAGGCCGGGCGCAGAGCGGCGCGGTGAGCCGGCCGGGCAGGCAGGCGCTCCAGCTGCCGGCGGACGTTTCCGGCGATATCCGGCGTGGGCGGGTAAGGGAAGGCAGGTGCAGCCTGCTGCAGGCGCAGTTCGAGCCAGTTTTCGGAGGCTGAGCCGGGGGTGAGCGGGTTACTGTTCATGTTTCTATTCCTTCTCTTATGCCGGGGAAATCGCGCTCGATCACGGTCCGTAGGCGGCCATTGGCGCGGTGCAGGCGCGATTTAACGGTCCCCGGAGCCACTCCCATCACCTGGGCGGTTTCCTCAACAGAGAATTCCAGAAAAAAGCGCAGATACAAGACCTGCTGGTCGGTCTGGTCCAGGCGGCGGATGGCGGCCCAGAGCTGCTGCGCTTCGCTGTGCTGCAGGCTGTGCTCCTCGGCGCTGTGGTCGTGTGCAGCGGGCGATGTGTCATAGAAGCGGCGCAGCATTGCCCAGTAGCGGCCGAGCGAGCGGCGGCGGTTGCGCGCCAGGTTCGCGGCGATGCTGAGCAGCCAGGGGCGCAGCGGCCTGGCGGAGTCGAATTTATGAAGGTGGCGGTAGGCGCGCAGAAAGGTCTCCTGAGCGGTGTCTTCCGCCTCGGCGCTGTCGCCGAGCAGTAGATAAGCAAAGCGGAAGACCGGCTCCTGGTGAGCACGCACCAGGTTTTCCCAGGCCAGCTGGTCACCGGACCGGGCCTGTTCGATCAGGGCCGTCTCTGTCGCTGCCGCGTCCTCTGAGCGCTCCATGTATCCAATAATACACCGCAGGCGGGTTGGGCGTTCCCTTAAAACGCCTGCAGACACAATTTCACCGTTAAGGAGTTGGGTTAGAATATCGATAAGCTGACATGAACGGGAGATCCTGCATGATCACTGCCCAAAAACCTGCCTTCATTATTAACAGCGTCGCCCCGGTGCGCATCTGCGATAACGGCGGATGGACGGACACCTGGTTCGCCGGACATGGAGCGGTGTTCAACATCGGCGTGTACCCCTATGCGGAGGTGCAGGTGTCTGTGTTCCGTAATCACGAGCGGGAGAGGCGCATTGTGATCAACGCCGAGAATTACGGAGAGCGCTACCAACTCGACCCACAGCCAGCCGCCGTGAACCGCTGGATCCGGCACCCACTTTTGGAAGCGGCGATCGAGTATATGCGCGTTCCCGAGGATCTGGCCTTCGAGGTCAGCATTTACAGTGAGGCGCCCAGCGGTGCATCGACGGGCACCTCGGCTGCCGTAACGGTGGCGCTGATCGGTGCCCTGGACATGCTCACCCCCGGCCGGCTGACACCGCACGAAGTCGCACTGGCGGCGCAGCGCGTGGAAACCGAGCTGCTCGGGCAGCAGTGCGGCATTCAGGACCAGCTGTGCTCGGCTTACGGCGGGATCAATTACATCGAAATGTTCCGCTACCCGCACGCCAGCGTCTCACAGATCCAGGTGCCCAACCCCATCTGGTGGGAACTGGAGCGGCGCCTGGTGCTGATTTATCTGGGCAAAGGGCATCACTCCTCGCAGGTGCACGAGATGGTCATTCGGTCGCTGGAGAACGCCGGGCCCGACTGCCCGCAGCTTGAAGACCTGCGCCGCACAGCGGCGCGATCGCGCGACGCCGTCTATGGCGGTGATTTTGCCGGCCTGGGCCGGGCGATGATCGACAATACCGAGGCCCAGATGCGGCTGCACCCGAAGCTGGTCAGCGAGGACGCGCAGAAGGTGATCGAGATCGCGCGCCAGCACGGCGCGCTGGGCTGGAAGGTCAACGGCGCCGGTGGGGAAGGGGGCTCGATCACCATCCTGTGCGGCGATAATTCTTCCGCCAAACGGCGTATGATCGCCGAGATCGAGCAGGAGAACCCCCTGTTCAAGAACATACCCATTTATCTCAGCCGCTACGGGCTGCGGGTCTGGAAGCACCAGCCGGAGTGTTGAGCCAGCCGGACCCGCAGGGCGGCGAATATAGATACTGCTGTTGAGAGGGGAGATATGGAGCACGATTCACGTCCGGTCATCGAGATTTACGGGAGCATGGAATGCCCCTATGCCTATCTGGCCACCTACCGCCTGCGCCAGGTCTGGCCTGAGTTCCGCTCGCAGGTCAGGCTGGTCTGGCGGGCGCTTTCGTTAGAATACATCAACCGGCAGAGCTACCCGATGCCCCTGCACCTGGCGGAGCACTCCCTGTTCCAGCAGATCGAGCCGGACCTCCCCTGGAAGCGCTGGTCGAGGGCAGAATGGGAGTGGCCGTCCACACACTGGCCGGGCTTCGAAGCCCTTGCCTGCGCTCAAGCGCAGGGAGATGCGGCGGCCCTGGAGATGAGCTGGGCGCTGCGGTACGCCTACTTTGCCGGGAACCGCAGTGTGTCTCTGCGCCACGAGATCATGGATATTGCTTCACAGCTGGGCGAGCAGGGCGTTCTGGACATGGAGCGTTTTGAACGGGGTTGGGACAGCGGGCGTTATAAACTGCAGGTGCTGGAGGAGAGCCGCCGGGGCTGGCACGAGCTCCGGCTGGAGGGCAGCGCCACCCTGATCCTGCCCGACGGGAGCAGGGTCACCAATCCGTTTGTGGGGGAGATTGATTTCGACGAGCAGAATTTTGTGCTGCGGAGCTACAAACCCTACCCCGGCGACCCGCAGCAAGCCTACCGGGAGATGATATTGAGGTCGCTGGAGAAAGCGAGGGGTTAGTTCTGGCCGGGGATGGCGGCGCACAGTCGCCAGACCGGCTGCATGCTATAATTTTTCACATGGAAGGTACTGTATCGATCGATCTGGAGCGCCAGAAGGAGGCGAAGGAATATGCCCGTATCCGAAGGCGGCTGATGCTGGTGGACCTGCTGCTGGGCGGGGTGTACACGCTGGCGTGGCTGCTCCTGGGCTGGTCGAGCAAGCTGAAGGAAATCCTGCTGGCCTACACGACCAGCCCGTGGCTGCTGGTGCTGGGGTTCGGTTTCGTATTCGGGACGGGCTACCTGCTGCTCGGGCTGCCGCTTTCGTACTACTCGGGGTTTGTGCTGCCGCACCGCTACGGGCTCTCCAACCAGACCCTGCGCGGGTGGATTCTGGATCAGGTAAAGTCCCTGCTCATCGGTGGAATCCTGGGCGCGCTGATGCTGGAGGTGATCTACGCCGTTCTGCGCCTGGCGCCGGATACCTGGTGGCTGTGGGCCGGGCTGATCCTGCTCTTTTTCAGCGTGGTGCTCTCCACGCTGGCCCCGGTGCTGTTGATGCCGGTATTTTATAAGTTTATCCCCCTGGGAGAAGAACATGCCGGACTGGCAGAGCGGCTGACGCGGCTGGCCGAACAGGCCGGCACGCATGTGCGCGGTGTATATAAATTTGACATGAGCCGGCGCACGAAAGCGGCCAACGCCGCGCTGACCGGGCTGGGCAGCACCCGGCGCATCATCCTGGGCGACACGCTGCTGGAAGAATTCAGCGATGACGAGATCGAGACCATCCTGGCGCATGAACTGGGCCATCACGTGCACCGGGATATCTCCCTGGGCATCCTGGTCTCCACAGTACTTACCCTGGGCGGGCTGTACCTGGCGCATCGTGCCCTGCTGTGGGGGGTGAACGCCTTTGGCTTCGATGGCGTGGCTGACATCGCCGCCCTGCCGCTGTTCGCCCTGGCGCTGGGCCTGTACGGGCTGGTCACCACGCCGCTGGAGAACGCTTTCTCACGCTGGCGCGAGCGCCGGGCGGACGCCTATGCCCTGCAGGCCACCGGGAAGGGTCCGGCTTTCGCCTCGGCCCTGGCGCGCCTGGCCAACCAGAACCTGGCCGACGCCGACCCCGAGCCCTGGGTGGAATGGCTGCTGTACTCACATCCGGCGCTGAGGAAGCGGATCGCGATGGCGGAAGAATTTTCGGCTGGTTCTTCTCCTGCGTAATCCGGACCATCGAGTTACTGGTGATAAAATAGAGGCAAGCAATCCGATTCCCCATTTCCTTCATGATGAAGGGCTGCCTGCCTGATCAATCATTCAATCCGTCCTTCCAGCACTGATCTGAAGGACGGTTTTTTGTTTATCCTGCAGCTGGACGGACCAGCCAGGATTTGTGTAACAGGGGGGCGCATGACACCGCAGGCTTCAACGCATAATCCACTGCTTTCGACAAAACTATTTATACCCCCTGCGCGTCCGGGACGTGCGGCTCGCGCACGTCTGATCGAGCGGATGAATGAGGCCGTCAAGCACCCGCTGACGTTGATCTGCGCGCCGGCTGGCTACGGCAAGACGACGATGCTGTCTGAATGGATCCCGCAGAACGAACACTGCGTAACCTGGGTCTCTTTAGATGAGGGAGATAACGATCCGGTACTCTTCTGGCGCTATTTCATTGCGGCACTGCAGACACTGGACGGTCAGCTGTGTAAGAGCGCTCAGGGAATCCTTGAATCGACTTATTTGCAAAATATCGAGCCGGTGCTGTCTCTGGTGATCAACGAACTGGCCGGTCTCGATTACCGCTTCTCTCTTGTGCTCGATGATTATCACCTGGTCGGGAATCCATTGATCGACAGCAGTCTGACATTCCTGATCGAGCATTTGCCCCATAATGTAACTCTTGTTATCTGCAGCCGCAGGGATCCAGCCTTGCCCCTGGCGCGCTGGCGCGCCCGCCGGACCATGGCCGAAATACGATCGGCGGATTTGCGGTTCACCAGGGAAGAGACGACGCAGTTATTGAATCAGGTGATGAAATTAGATCTATCAGCACCGGAAATTGCTGCCCTGGATGACCGCACAGAAGGGTGGATCGCCGGGCTGCAGCTCGCTGCCCTTTCCATCAAAGATCACCAGGACCGGTCCGAGTTCATCAGCGCTTTTACCGGCAGCCACCGCTTCATCATCGATTACCTGGTCGACGAAGTTTTAGGCCAGCAGGCAGAACCTGTGCGTGAATTCCTGTTATCGACCAGCGTCCTCAAACGTATGTGCGCGCCGCTGTGCAACGCGCTAACCGGGCGTGTGGATGGACAGGCCGCTCTGGAAAGCCTGGAGCAGGATAACCTGTTTGTTGTGCCTTTAGATGATCACCGGGGGTGGTACCGCTACCACCAGTTGTTTGCAGAAGTACTGCAGGCGCGTTTGCTGCAGATCCAGCCAGAAATGTACACTGAGATGAACTGCCGGGCCAGTAAGTGGTTTGAACGCCAGGGGCTGATCGACCAGGCGTTCAGGTATGCGGTCGCCTCGCCGGATCTTGAGCGGGCGGCCAGCCTGGTTGAACGGAACAGTATCAGCATGATCCAGCGGAGTGAAGTATTCCTGATCCGGTCCTGGCTCGAAATATTGCCTGTCGAGTTCGTTCAAACTCGACCCCGGCTGGTCCTGGCCCAGGGTTGGACCCTCGTTCTCACGGGTCAGGGCCATCAACTGGAGCGGTGGCTGGCGGGTTCTTCTGTGAGTGCAGCGATGAGCGCGCCAGGCCTGCCCGATGAGGTTGCAGGAGAACTGGCCTTACTGCGGGCGACGCTGGCGCGCTTCCGGAGAGAACCCGCCCGATCTCTGGAGTTAGCCCATCAGGCCCTGGAGCACCTCTCCGGTGACGAACGGGGTCTTCAGGCTGGAGCCATGTATACCATAGGCGCTGCGCAGTTACAGATGGGGGAAATCCAGGCTGCGAGTAAAGCCTTTGCTGCGGCTGTGGAACTGGGCGAAACAAAAGGCGGCCCTTACATGGCACTGATCTCCCTGCAGGAGCTGAGCGAGATTCTGTATAAGCAGGGTCAGCTCACCCACACCATACAAACCTGCCGCCGCGCTGACCGTATGGCTGTGCGCTGGGGATGGCAGACGATGCCGGCCGCAGGTCTGGCAAGAATCTATGCAGGCCAGGTGTTCTACCAGCGTAATGAGCTGGTCAGAGCAGCCCGTGAGCTCACGGAGGGATTGGATTTACTGCAGGGTTCGATCGAGCAGTTTATTCTGGCCCAGGGCTTTGTGGCTCTGGCAATGGTCCAGCAGGCCAGCGGTGATATCGAAGGAGCATTTGCGACCATCCAGCGCGGGAAGGATTGGTTTACCCGGATGAATGTGGCGGACACCGGGGCCGGCACCTTGCTGGGTTCAGGCGAAATCCGGTTAAGGATATTTCAGGATGATCTAAACGCGGCGATCCATTGGGCCCAGGACAGCACCTGGCTGCCTGAGGATACGGAGCCAGGATACCAGCAGGCTGTGACCCTCGTCCGGATGCGCCTGGCTCTAATCCGGCGCAAGCTGGAAGAGAGTTATGTCCAGGAAGGAACGGCGATCACCAGCAGGCTGCTGGTTCTGGCTGAATCCAGAGGCTGGTGGGGGCAGGTGATTGAGTTATCGCTGCTGAGAGCATTGATTTATCAGGCTCAGGGCGTGATGGCAAAGGCCCTGCTCGATCTTGCGCACGCCCTAACCTTAGCGGGTCCAGAAGGTTATCAGCGCGTTTTTTTAGACGAGGGTGCGCCTGTGCGCCTTTTGCTTCTAGACTATCAGGGCAGCCTGATGAAAAAAATGGGTGCAGAGCCCGATAACGAATCGCTCCGCCTCATGGAATTTACGAATGAGCTGCTGGCTGCATTCTCAGCCGCTCCTTCTCTCGAAATATCCAACCATGGTACGCTCTTCGAGCCCCTCAGTCAGCGCGAGCTGACCATTCTGCGCCTGATCGCCTCCGGCCGGACAAACCAGGAGATCGCCGATTTACTGGTTATTGCGGTCAGCACAGTTAAGTCACATATCAACCATCTGTACGGCAAGCTCGGCGCAGACCGGCGCACCCAGGCGATCGCCATCGCGCGTGAGCTGGGCTTACTGGCAGAATGATCCTTACCCTGAAACGAGATTAATCCACCCCCCGGTTCCACCTTTTGGTTGAGGACACTCCACCTGGCAATCTGGTATTTTGGATCTACCAGATTGTTTTGGTTTAACCGGCAGCAATCATCGGCTGCCAGATGTAGTGGTTTTCTGGTGAGATAAATGGAGGAATTTGTGAACTCTACCAGTATTTTCATCAAGCGTTATCCACAGGCCGTTTTCTGGGCAATTGCCCTGGCGACATCTTTCTCTGGCGCTTATTTAAACTGGCTGTATCCATCTATGTTCTGGGGTTTCCTGGTGTGGGGCTCGTTCCTGGGAGGCGCATTCGTAACTGCAGTGGCCGATGGCCGGGAAGGATTGAAGGCTTATTTCAGCCGCATCGTGCGCTGGCGGGTTGGGATCCGGTGGTACGCCGTCGCTTTCTTCCTCCCGGTGCTGCTCCGGATCGCAGCGTTTGGCATAAATATTCTCACAGGCGCAAAAGTATCACCAGGCTTTCAGTGGCCCGCGTGGGGTGACCTGGTCTTTGAAGCGCTTATCGTCTTTTTCATCGTTGCACTGGGTGAAGAACCGGGCTTCCGCGGCTTTTCGCTGCCTCGACGGTTGGTTTCCCATTCTGCGATCTCGTCGGCTTTGATCCTTGGGGTGCTGCACGCGATCTGGCACCTGCCTCTCTTCATTCTGGGCGAAGAACCTCTGATCAAGCTCCCACTGATCATCTCATCCTGGGTGATCGTGACCTGGATCTTCAACCATACGGACGGCAGCGTTTTCATCGTCATGCTCCTGCACACAGCCGTCAACTTCTGGGCCGGTTTTTTCAGCCCCTTATTTGAGGGAGCAGACGCGGTCCGCCAGGAGACCTGGCTGACGGTGATGTTTGTAATGACTGCCATTCTTCTGCGCATCGCTGCAGGGCCTGAGTTAGGCCGCAAGCCGGGTACAACCATGCCGGAGATGGTCACTGGCGAGAGAGTAACCGTGAAATAAAGTGTTGATCTGGAAGAAAGGAAAAATCGAATGGACGGTTCGAATGGTGCAGTGATACACAGCAGGGGCTTGAGCAAGGTTTACAAAGGCGTAACAGCCCTGGAAGGCCTCAACCTCCAGGTGCCGCCGAATTCGATCTTCGGATTTTTGGGGCCCAACGGAGCCGGTAAGAGCACCACCATTAAGCTGCTGCTGGGGTTAATCCGGCCCAGTGCGGGTACCGCCAGTGTATTCGGGCAGGATATCCAGCGCAGCAGCCTGGAGATCCGTAAGAGGGTCGGGTATCTGGCCCAGGACCCGCGTTATTACGAGCACATGACTGCCCGTCAGACCCTGCGCTACACCGCGCGGTTCTTCTACCAGGGTCCAGGTGATCTGATCGAGGCACGGGTGGAGGAGATGCTGGAGCTGGTTGGATTGGAAAATAAGGCCGACCGGCAGATTAAAGGTTTCTCCGGGGGTGAGAGGCAGCGCCTGGGCATCGCCCAGGCCCAGGTCAATTACCCCGATCTGATCATCCTGGATGAGCCAGCCGCATCTCTGGATCCAATGGGCCGGCATGATGTGCTGGCCGTGATGGAGCGGCTGCGTAAATACACCACCATCTTTTACTCGACCCATATCCTGGATGACGTTCAGCGGGTGAGCGATCGGGTGGCGATCCTGAACCATGGCCAGCTGGTAGCCGAAGCGCCCATACAGGAACTGTTGGCTGGTAACGGAAGCGCTGTGATGTACCAGGTCGCGATCAAAGGTGAGACCTGGCAGGCTCAAAAGCTCCTTGAAAGTCAGCCCTGGGTTCAGCAGGTTCTCAGCTCTGAGGGGGACGGCTGCACCAGCCTGCAGGTATCTGTGAGCGATGAGGAGGCTGCCGAAGAACACCTGCTGCGCCTGATCCTGGAGGACCGGGGTTTGATGGTTAAGCGCTTTGGTCGCAAGACCTACAATCTGGAAGAGGTATTCATGAACATTATTGATGGGAGGAACGGAAATGACAGCTGATTCTGGAGTAGACCGCAGCGCATTGATAGCAGCCCGCCAGGGGCTCGTGCCGGTGAAAAGAAACGGCCGGTTTGATGGCTTTGAAAACATTCTTCGCAAGGAATTGGGAGACTGGTTCGGAACCCGCCGCTGGATCGTACAGACCATCCTCTGGCTGGTCATCATCAACGGGTTGATGGCATTTATCCTGTTTGCTGTGCCTTCTATTGATCCTTCGGAACAGGTGAGCGCGGAAGAAAACCTCGCCATTGCCCTGGATCTTTACTTCAACTTTGCCATCCTGTTTGGCTCCATTGGGATGATCATCCTGACCCAGGACGAGATCATCCAGGAGAAACAATCCGGCACAGCTGCCTGGCTGCTGTCCAAGCCGGTCTCGCGCAGTGCTTTCATACTGGCTAAGCTGCTCTCCGGCCTGGTGGGCGGACTGGTCTTTATTGCCGGACTTACCGCAGCAGCCGCTTATGTGGAAACCTACCTGGTCTCCCATCAGACTGTGCAGCTTTCATCTTACCTGATGGGCACCGGCGTCGTCCTGCTGGCCCTGGTTTTTTATCTCACCATGGTAATTATGCTGGGGGCGATCTTTGAGCAGCGCGGCGCGTTGTTAGGGATTGCAGTAGGAGTGTTGTTGGGCGGTTTGATCGCATCTCAATTTACACCACTGGTTTCCTATTTTCTGCCAGTGAATATGGCCGATATCGCTCTGGCTGTCGTGCAAAAGCAGCCCCTGCCCCTGGCTGCCGTATCTCAACTGGTCGCAACCGGTGTATGGAGCCTGCTCTTTACCTCGGTGGCGCTGTGGGTCTTTGGACGTGAAGAGTTTTAATGGAAAAACCTGCTTATTATGAAATACGACTGGTGGGTCATCTGGAGAGCGTCTGGGCCGAGTGGTTCGGCGGGCTGTTCGTCACCAACCTTGATAATGGGGAAGCTCTGCTCTCCGGTTACCTGGCGGACCAGGCCGCGCTTCACGGAGTACTCAACCGGATCAGCAGTCTGGGTTTGATCCTGATTTCTGTAAACACCGTCTCCCAGGATGAACCCGGAAAACGAATGGGGTCAGACGATGAATAGAATATTTTTTCCAGAGAGGATTGGAGCCCGATGAACACAATCTCCCCAACAAATTCAGTCACTGCGGAACCGAAAGATGCCGGGCACCGTGGGCACACCAGAATCCTGCACTTCGTCAGAGCCATAGTTATCGGAACCATCCTGCTTACCGCCGCCGGCTTTGCCTACCAGGTTGTT
>Ga0134094_1001513_pt1 | contig 22385 bp, 21 predicted proteins | sample 5_1taG_FD_94458 | JGI IMG/M metagenome (GOLD analysis project Ga0134094, IMG submission 94458) | Switchgrass degrading microbial communities from high solid loading bioreactors in New Hampshire, USA - 5_19_20_110_A1 metaG | ecosystem: Engineered > Bioreactor > Semi-continuous > Anaerobic >... | reverse complement strand
GAGGGCGGGCGCAGTCGCCGGCATGCTCACCGGAAGCATTATGGTATTCGTATGGAATATGATAATTTCAAAGCTCGGCGGCGTGTTCGCAATATACGAGCTCTTCCCGGCCTTCGTGCTCTCGTGCATAGCCATCATTGTCGTTTCGCTCCTTACAAAGAAGCCGGATCAGGCGATACTCGACGAGTTCGAGGCGGCAAAGACCTTTGACTGCTGACGGCGGGGGAGAGGGAGCCCCCGAAAAGCCGCGGCGGTTTGATAACATAACAGATCTTAGATACATAGCGGCTTTGTACCTCTTGTTATAAATAAGTATAAAGAAACATCGCCTGCAGGGGCGATGTTTCTTTATATACCGGCACATCAAAAATAAATTAATATCTGCTTTGTAACCCAAAATCTATCGCCACAATGAACCGAGGTCAAAAGACTATAGACATTAAATGTGCATTCTCTTTTTGAGCTCGCTCTTGATATAGCTGCCTTGAAATATAAAAATAGCCATAAGGAAGATTAAGCTCACCGCCGCGCAGGTGATTGAAGGATAGGGTGTCTTTACCCATTCAAACAGGATGAATAGTATCGGGATAATGCCGAATATTCCGGCCAGCAGGGCGTATGAAATATAATCCCTCACGCTGAGCTTCGTTATCTTCGCCGTTACATACATTACAACCTCGGCGGCGAGATACAGTATCGGTATTAGATAATCCAGGGACCAGCCCCTCCAGCCCGTCTGCCAGTCCCAAAAGACGGCTAAAAGAGGGATGAAGGTTACCTGCCACAGAATTACCTTGGGTATGCTCTTGCCCTTCTGAATGATTATAGCAAGGCTCAGCCACGCGCTGCCAACACCGAATAGGACGAAAATCGGCCAGTTCAGGGTTGTCGGGAACAGCATTCTGATTGTATAGCTTATCACAATAGCGGACAGGGAAATAAAAATCATTATCCGCATGGCCATATTGCTTTTGTAATATGGCGGTACTGCGGGAAAAATCTCCTCCGCTTCGCTCTTGCTATCTATAGTCGTTACCGTGTTTCCGCACAGAACACAGCGCTCCTTAGTGCCCCTGATGCTCACCTTGCAAGTACTGCAATACTTCATATGATTTGCCCACTTTCAAAGATTAGAGGTGATTTCAATTTCAATACCCGCTTTGGAAAGCGTCTGAAAAAACGTCCTCTGTATATCCGTTTCCTTAAACGGCGAGCTGATGCTGACCACCAGCCTGTCGTTGTAGGAACACATAGTCAGCTGCGGCTTTCTAACGCTTGTGCAGATGCTAAACTCACGGATATAGTCGCCAAATTCCGGCGGCAGCTCAATTTTGCCGATGTTGGATATATTGGAAGTCGTATGCCGGTCATATGACTTTACCGCCGCCCTTATGAAAAAATCCTTCACGGGCAGGGGCAATAATCTGGCAAAGGGATTTCGCTCGACAGACACAGCCTTGTATAATTGAAGATTAAGCTTCTCGGCCTTCAGGCTGTTTTGAAAATCATCGGCGACGCTTCGGATAATGTGCTCCAGGTCATCCGGATTTTTCGCGAAATTATAACCGATGTGGATAGTGCTGAAGAAGTTTCTTGCGGTCTGCGATTCGAAAAACTGCCGCAAATTTACGGGCACCGTCAGCACTATTGGCTGATTCCTGTTTCGCCCGGGCATGGTCTTGTAGATTGAATAAAGATAGACCGAGGTGATATACACCGTCAGAGTGGCGTTATACTTGTGGGCTTCGTCTATAACCGCCTTAACCGGCATGGAGCCTTCAATAAGCGACAGCCTGTATTCGTCGGTTCTCGTCCCGCGTATTTTGTATGCTTTGACCCTCTGCGCCTTTTCGTTGCGAGCCATTTCACGAAAAGCCTTTTTGCCGATATAATGCCTGTTATAGCTGTCGTCCATCTGCTCGCTGATTGAGGAGGTATCGCCGCTTAACGCAATGTCGGCAAAGCGTTCCCTATAAAGAAGAGTCAGGTAATTAAACACCAGGGCCCTCATAAACCTGATTGCCCCGGCGCCGTCCGAAAGGACATGGAACATCTCGAGGTTGACCCTGCATTTATAATAGGATACACGGAACAGCAGATTCGTCCTCAGGCCCGTGTAAATCGGCGCGCAGACAGGCTGCGATTCCTGCTCGACCTTGGGAACTATATCGCTCGATTCAAGGTAATACCAGAAAAGGCCTCTCCGCAGCACATACCTGTAGAGCGGAAAGTTCTCCATGGTGATATCCAGGGCCCTTTGCAGTACGTCTTCCTCCACCGCCTCGAAAAGCTCGCAGCTGAGCCGGAACACCTTGGGGTCCTTCGGGCTCCATGTGGCGGGAAATACCTTCGAGTAATTGTCGAGCCTTGACCACTTTACTTCTTCCTGATGCCTCATATCCTGTTCACCCTGCCTCTATCTGTCCCAGAGAAAATCGTTGATTATCTCGTAGCATCTTGTCACCGCTCTTGATTTGAGGGGGGAATTCATAAAGCCGTGCAGGGAATTTTTCATACGATGGATTTTGACCTCGTTCCCAAACTCCCTGAGCTTAAAGCCATACGCCTCGCCCTCGTCTCTCAGCGGGTCATACTCCGCGGTGATAATCAGCGTCTTTGGCTGGTTTGACAGGTCGCTCGCGAGCAGCGGCGCGACATAAGGGCTGCATTTATCCTCCTCGTTTTGAACGTACATATCCATATATGCCTGCACTCGCTTAGAGGTTAATATATACCCTGTCCCGTTATCGCGCACGGACTGAAACGGCGAGTCCTCGCCGTGGTCAAAATAGGTGGCGGGGTAGAGCAGAATCTGCTTGCGAGGCATAAGCTCGCCCCTGTCCCTCGCCAGCAGCGAAACCGCCGACGCAAGATTGCCGCCCGCGCTGTCCCCGATTATTGCTATGTCCTCAAACTTACAGTTAATAAGACAGGGGTTTTTGAGAAGCTCGCCGGTTACATAATAACAGTCATTAAGCCCAGCCGGAAATGGGTTTTCGGGAGCCAGCCTGTAATTTGCGGCAATTACGGTGTGCCTGGTCTGCTCGGCCAAATCCGAACAAAACCTGGTGTAGGTGTCGATGTTCCCCGCAACCCAGCCTCCGCCGTGAAAGAAAATCAGAACCTTAGAAGCCGGCTTCTTTCCGGGATAGAATATCCGCAGGGGGATTTCCCGGCCCTCCGCAATAATCTTGTGGTCCAGCGAATTAAACGGCGCTTTGAAGTTAGGGTTCAAAACATTCAGTATTTTTCTGTAGAGCCTATAGTTTCTGTTAATAAAAATATAGGCATTGGTAAGCACTTCTAAGGCGACTCTTTTTGAGTGTTTCATAAACCGGTCCTTTCGCAAAACGCCGACATTTTTCTTTACTTTCTTATTATAGTGTCTAAATGAGATGTAATACAACTACAATATCGACAATTTATTACAGCAGGACCTGAGGGTCGTCTGAGGCCCAATGAGCCTCACACGCTGAGAGCGAAGCGTCGATTCTCCGGCTGCTGAAAAAGCAAGCTTCATCAATTTGCGCGGTTTGCTATAAGCCGGAGCGCCGTGCGGGCTTTGAGCGGCTTACTGAAATAAATCAAGAGCCTGTCCCCGTTTGAGGACAGGCTCTTTTCATGTTCCGCAATATATGTTTTCCAGCTGCGGTGTGCGCGGCTTATACGCCCGATTTTTATCGTTCAAATATTTTCAGCAGGCGCATTTTGCGCTTTTCGTGCTCTCCGGAGTAGGGATGCTCCCTGAGCGGCAGGTTGAAGCGCGTCTTGCCCTTCAGGACCGTGGTCGGGTGCGTAAACTCCCTGAAGCCCCACTCTCCGTGGTAGGCCCCCATGCCCGAGTGGCCCACCCCGTTGAAGGGCACGCCCTTGACCATCATGTGGATGCAGACCTCGTTGATGCAGCCTCCGCCGTACTGCTGGGTCGACATGACCTTCTTCGCCCACTTCATGTCGCTCGTGAAGACGTACATCGCAAGCGGGTGCTCCCTCCCGGCGATTATGTCCATAAGCCTGTCGACCTCCGCGTCCTTGAAGGGCACAATCGGCAGAAGCGGGCAGAAAAGCTCGTGCCTGACTATTTCCTCGTCCGCCCTGACGGGGTAAATCAGGGTCGGGGCAAAGCGCCTTGTCTCCCTGTTCCCGGTTCCTCCGAAGATTATCCTCTCCTTGTATTCTTCCGCGAGCCTTCTGCACTTTTCGTACGCCGCGTCGTTGATGAGCTTCGGGTACTCCTCGTTTTCCTCGGGCCTTTCGCCGATTTGCCTTATAAATTCGCTCTTTAGCGCCTCGATAAAGCGGCTGGTGCTGGTCACGGACAGCAGCAAGTTCCACAAGAAGGCCCTGGCGAAGGTGTGCGACCTGCACGAACTCGACGCCATTATCACAGATGACGGCTTGGAGCCGGAGACCTACGAAGCTCTTAAATAAATTGTTGTCCATACATATTGTGTATAGATATATAGGAAAATAACTTAGCGAAAGGAAGCAAATCATGAGCTGGTTAAAGGAAGTTATCGGAACAGAAAAACCTATCATTGCAATGTGCCATTTCCAGGCCATGCCCGGCGACCCCTACTATGACAAGGCAAAGGGCATGGAATGGGTGGTTGAAAAGGCCAGGGAGGACCTCATCGCCCTGCAGGACGGCGGCGTGGACGCCGTCATGTTCAGCAACGAGTTTTCTCTGCCCTATCTTACCAAGGTCAGAACTGAGACAGTCGCCTGCATGGCCAGGATCATAACCGAACTCAAGCCCCTTATCCGCGTTCCCTACGGCGTAAACTGCCTCTGGGACCCCATCGCCTCCCTGGATCTGGCGGTGGCCGTCGACGCGAAGTTCGTCCGTGAAATCTTCACCGGCGTATACGCCAGCGACTTCGGCCTGTGGAACACAAACTGCGGCGAGGTTATTCGCCACCAGCGCGAAATCGGAGCCGAGAACGTAAAGCTCCTGTTCAACATCGTTCCCGAAGCCGCAGCTTATCTTGCGGGCCGCGAAATCGAGTCCATTGTTAAGACCACCGTGTTTAACTGCCGCCCCGACGCGCTCTGCGTATCCGGCGCGACAGCAGGCACAGCCGCCGACCCCGAAATGCTCCGCCGCGCCAAGGAGACTGCCGGTGAAACCGTCGTCCTTGCCAACACCGGTTGCAGAGTAGACACCATCGAGGGCATCCTCAAGGTTGCCGACGGCGCCGTTGTGGGCACCACCTTCAAATACGACGGCAAATTTGAAAACCAGACCGACGTGCGTCGCGTCAAGGAGTTCATGGATAAGGTAAAATCCTTCCGCAAATAAAAAGGAGGGAAATTATTCTGACTGACAGAAAGTTTGTCCTTGGCTTTGACTTCGGAACCCTGTCGTGCCGGGTGCTGGCCATGGATTTGGACAGCGGGGAAGTCGTCTTTGAGCGCTCCGAGGACTACCCCAAGGGTGTTATCAGCGGCCGCCTTCCCGGAACGGACATAGCCCTAGGCGAGAACTGGTTCCTTCAGGACTCCCGCGATTATGTGGAGGTAATGGTTCGGCTGACCCGTGCCGCGACTCTTGAGCTCGGGGCGGGAAACATCGCCGCAATCGGCACCGACTTTACAAACTGCACGGTCGTCGGCCTCGACAAAGACGGCCATCCCCTCGGCGAGCACGCGGAATTTAGGGACAGGCCCCACGCCTGGCCGAAGCTGTGGAAGCACCACGCCGCCCAGCCCTACGCCGAGCGGATAGAAAGGGTGCTCCTGGAGCAGGAGATACCCTGGTTCCGCGATTACGGCAGGAACGTCTCCAGCGAGTGGTTTTTCCCCAAGCTCCTGCAGGTCTACGAGGAGGCGCCGGAGGTTTTTGACGCCTGCGACCTCTACATGGAGGCGGCGGACTTCATCACCTACTTCCTCACGGGGAGGGTGGTGTGAAACTCAGCGACGCTCGGAGTCAACGCCTTCTACAGCCCGGAGCGGGGCTACCCGAGCAGGGAGCTCTTAAACAGCTTTTCGCCGGGCTTCGGCGACGCGGTTTACCCCAAGCTCAGGGGCGACATACTGCCCGTGGGCAGCCGCGCGGGGCACCTTTCCGAAAGCGCCGCCCGTCTGCTAGGCCTTGGCACCGATGTGACGGTCAGCGTCGGGCACGGGGACAGCGAGGTTGCCTGCGCGGGACTCGGGATTACGAGGTCCGGCTCCATGCTCATGGTGATGGGCACCTCGACCTGCTTTCAGATGCTCTTTGACAGCAAAATAAGCTTTGACGGCGTCGCCGCCATTGTGGACGGCGGCATGATTCCGGGACTCACCGCCTATGAGTCGGGACAGCCCGCCGTGGGCGACGCCTTTGCCTGGTATATAGAGAACATGATGCCGGCTAAGTACGCGCGGAAGGCGGAGGAAGAGGGCCTAAGCCCGATTGTCTACATGAACCGCCTTGCCGAGCGGCTAAATCCCGGAGAGTCGGGCCTTGTGTCCCTCGACTGGATGAACGGCAACCGCAGCGTTTTGATGGAGTACAACCTCAGGAGCTTTATCGCGGGGCTCTCCCTTGAGACAAAGCCCGAGGCGGTTTTCCGCAGCATGATTGAGGCGACTGCCTTCGGCGCGCGGAAGATTCTTGAGGGCTATGAAAGCGCGGGCGTGAGCATTGAAAAGCTCTACGCCGTTGGCGGACTCTCCGTTAAAAGCCCCCTGACCATGCAGATTTACGCCGACGTTCTGGGGAGGGAAATTATCGTTCCCGACCTGCCCAACGCCAGCGCCATGGGCGCCTGCATCTGCGGAGCCGTGGCATACAGAAACGAACTCGGCACCCGCGAGGCCTTTGAGGCGGAGGGGGAGCGCCTTGTTCACTACTCCACCAGGACCTACAGGCCCGAGAAGCGGGCGAAGGAAATTTATGACGAGCTGTATCGGGTGTTCTCCGCGCTGCACGACTTTGCGGGCATTCACTCGAACATTTGCAGCGAACTTGGCAGAATTCAGAGAGCCGCGAAGGCGGCCTTTGAAAATATGAAATTGGAGGTTTAAAAATGAAAAAGATTTTATGCGCAGTTCTTGCTCTGGTCATGGTAATCGGACTTGCCGCCTGTGGCACCAAGACTCCCGCCGCCACGACCACACCGCAGGGCAACACCGAAGGCAAGACCTACAAGATTGCCACCGTCGTTAAGGAGAGCTCCGACCCCTGGTTCATCCGCATGGAAGAGGGCGTAAAGCGCTTCGCTAAGGACACCGGCATCACCGCCTTCCAGAAGGGCCCCGCTGCCTATGACTCGGCACAGCAGGTTCAGATCATTGAGGAGCTTATCGCTCAGGACATCGACGCCATCTGCGTTGTTCCGATTGACCCCGCCGCCTGCGAGCAGGTTCTGAAAAAGGCAATGGATCAGGGCATCGTTGTTATTACACACGAGTCCCCCTCCCAGGAAAACTGCGACTTCAACATCGAGGCCTTTGACAACGTCGGCTACGGCGCTTACATGATGGACGAGCTGGCTAAGGCCATGAACTACGAAGGCGAGTATGTCACCATGGTCGGCTTCCTGACCACCGCCTCACACAACGAGTGGGCCGACGCTGCAATCGCCCGCCAGAAGGAAAAGTACCCCAACATGAAGCTCATCGACATCGAGAAGGTCGAGACCGAGGACAGCATGGAAGTCGCCTATGAGAAGGCAAAGGAGCTCCTCAAGACCTATCCCAACCTCAAGGGCTTCCTCGGCACCTCCAGCTATGACGCTCCGGGCGCCGGCAAGGCAATCAGCGAGCTCGGCCTCATCGGAAAGGTATTCTCCGTCGGCACCTCCGTCACCTCCTGCGCCGCCGACCAGCTCACCGAAGGCTCCACCCAGGCTGTTCTCTGCTGGGATCCCGCAGAGGCAGGCTATGCTATGAACGTCCTCGCCAAGATGGTTCTTGACGGCAATAAGGACAAGATCGTCGAAGGCTACAACCTCGGCGTACCGGGCTTCGAGTCCCTGAATGTCAACGGCAAGTACCTCAACGGTAACGGCTGGATAGTCATTACCAAGGAAAACATGGCTGACTACAACTTCTAATATAAAGTTAAGCGAAAAGAAAAACTGCCTAATCAAAACCCCGGCGCGGCTATGGCCGCATGAAGATTAAGTCCCGGCCCCATTTTGGGGCCGGGACGGAATAAACCCTTGTGTGTACGCACTGCGGGCCTTGCCTGCATCCGCTGCACCTCACAGAATATGGAGATGATTCCATGTCAGATACAATTTTGCAAGTAAATAATGTGACCAAGCGCTTTGGCGGCGTTTGTGCGCTGGATCAGGTAAGCCTTGAGCTTAAAAAAGGAGAGATCCACTGCCTTGTCGGTGGCAACGGCAGCGGCAAATCCACACTCATCAAGATTATCTCCGGCTTTTACAAGCCGGACGGCGGCTCGCTCGTCTTTGACGGGGTGCCGCGCCACCGCTACAACACCATGGACGCCATCGCTGAGGGCGTTCAGGTAATTTACCAGGACATGTCTGTTTTTCCCAACCTGACGGTTGCCGAAAACATTGCGATAACACATAACAAATCCCTGAAGAAGAAGCTTGTAAACTGGAAGCAGGTAGACCGCTTTGCCGAGGAGGCCTTTGAGAAAATCGGCGTGAGGCTCCCCCTCCACGACCTTTTGGAGGAGCTCTCGGTGGCGGACAAGCAGATTGTCGCCATCGCGCGCGCGATTATGAACGAGGCAAAGCTCCTTATCATGGACGAGCCGACGACCGCTCTTACGCGAAAGGAAATCGACCGCCTCTTCCAGATTGTGCGAAACCTCCAGAGTAAGGGTGTGACCATCCTGTTTGTCAGCCACAAGCTGGACGAGGTATTCGAGATCGCCGACCGCTTCACGGTCATAAGAAACGGACACCATATCATCACGGACAGTGCTCAGAACGTCAACCATGAGAAGATGATCGAGTACATATCCAGACGAAAGCTGGAGGGTGACCAGTACCTCTTTGAGGCCAAGGAGGACGAGACCCCGCTGTTCGAGGTCAGAAACCTCTCGCTCAAGGGCGCGTTTGAGAACATTTCGTTCAAGGTCATGCCGGGCGAGATCCTGGGCATCACCGGGCTTCTCGGCTCCGGCCGTACGGAGCTGGCCATGTCCCTCTTCGGGCTCTACCCGAACGACGGCGGCGAGATTTTCATTAAGGGCAAGCCCGTCAAAATCGGCTCGCCCCAGGATGCGCTCAAGCACAAGATAGGCTATGTGCCCGAGGACAGGCTTACCGAGGGGCTGTTTCTGATGCAGTCCATTCGAGACAACATAGCCATCGCCAATATTGACAATATGAAGACCGCCGGCGGCACCGTGGACGAAAAGCGCGTCGACCAGAACGCCGAGAAATGGCGCGAGTCCCTCTCTATCAAAATGGGCAAGATGGAGGACCCCATCAGCACGCTCTCCGGCGGAAACCAGCAGAAGGTCGTGCTCGCCAAGTGGCTTGAAACCTCGCCCGACGTGCTGATTCTAAACGGACCCACCGTCGGCGTCGACATCGGCGCGAAGTATGACCTGCACGCGAAAATCAGGGAGCTGGTTGCGAACAATTCCATCGCGGTCATAGTCATTTCGGACGACATTCTGGAGGTTATCCAGAACTGCAACCGCATTCTCGTCGTCAAAAAGGGCCGCATTACGGATGAGCTGAGCAATAAGGACCTGGACGAGGGCAAGCTCTTGTCCATTCTGACCGCAGAGGATTAAGGAGTAACGGATATGAAAAAGCTGCTTAAGAAAAATGAATTTTACGTTTCCGTTGTGCTCATCCTGCTGATTGGCGTCATTCAGGTGAAAAGCGGACAGTTCTTCACCGCGAACAACCTCGTGGACCTCGCCCGCTCCTGCATTCTGCCCGTGATGCTGACCCTCGGCGTCACGATGGAGATTATAGCGAGAAGCATTGACGTCTCGTTCCCGGCCATCGCGATGCTCACCATGTACACGGTGACATCCGTCGCGACGAAATCAGGCTACACGGGCCCTGCCTGGGTGCTCTTCCTGATTGCCGCCGTGATGGGCATGATTCTCGGCACAATCAACGGCGTGCTGGCCGCATGGCTCAAGCTCCCGACCCTGATTATCACGCTCGGCACCTCGAGCATTTACATGGGCTTCCTGCAGGGCGTGCTGAAGTGCCGCGTTATCGCGGTGATGGCCGAGCCCCTTGAAACCCTCTCCACAACCTATCTCCTCGTGGCTACAAACAGGCAGAACGGACTTACGAGCCCGCTGTCCATCCTGTTCCTGCTGATGCTCGGCGTGGTCATTGTCGTGTGGATACTCATGCGCTACACCATGCTCGGCCGAGGCATTTACGCCTTCGGCGGCGACCCGGTTTCCGCTGAGAGGGCGGGCTTCAACATCAAGTTTATTCAGATTTTTGTCTTTGCCTTCATGGGCGCTCTGGCGGGCCTCGGCGGCATGACGAGAACGGTGCTCACCGGCTCCTGCCAGCCGACCTCCCTCGACGGCTACGAGATGGTCTGCATAGCCGCGGCGGTTCTGGGTGGAACCAGGCTCTCCGGCGGCGTGGGCAGCATAAAAGGCTCGCTGCTCGGCGTCGTCCTGATGATGACGGTAAGCAACAGCCTTATACTGCTTGGCATACCTACATATGCCTCGAAGTTTATGACCGGCATCCTCATTATCATGGGCATAGGAATTTCCTCCTACCAGGCCCTGCGCTCAAAGCGCAAGGTCAGCGGCAACATCCTGGAGCCTGACAAGAGCAAGCAAGAAAATCCCGACGCAAAGGAGCTGGCGTAGCATGAAAAATATTAAACCCGGGCTTGGAATAAAGCTCACTAAGAGCACAAACATCATACGCCTGCTTCTGATCTTCGCAATTTCCTTCGCCACAATGGCGATTTTGCAGCCGAACATCTTCCTGACGAAGAAGTACATGGTCTCCATGGCCTTCCTCTTCCCGGAATACGGCATTCTGGCCCTTGCCATGATGCTCGCGATGATGAGCGGCGGCATTGACCTGAGCATCGTTGCGACCGCGAACTTCTCCGGCATTATGGCGATAAAGTTCCTGATCCGCTTCTGCCCGCCGGACGCTGCGGGCCTTACCGCGGCGCTGTTCCTGATTGCGGCCCTGGTCGTCGCAATCTGCGTGGGAGCCCTCTGCGGCCTGCTGATAGGCGCCTTTATTGGTAAGCTCGGCATCCCGCCTATGCTTGCGACTTTGGGCGGCGCGGACCTTATTATGGGCGCCTCCCTGATTATGACGAAGGGCTCCAGCGTGGGCGGCATTCCCCGCTTTGTCTCCGCCGTGGGCACGAAGATTCTCTTCGGCTTTCTGCCGGTTACGGTGCTGGTCTATATCGCCTGCGCCGTCGCGATAGGCTTTTTGCTGCAAAAGACCCCGTATGGCCTCAAGCTGCGCATGATGGGCTCAAACCCCGTCGCCTCGCGCTTTTCCGGCCTTGACAACGATAAGATTATTTTCAAGACCTATATGCTCAGCGGGATGCTCTCTGCCGTCGCGGGCATGCTGCTGATCAGCCGCGCCAACTCTGCCCGCGCGGACTACGGCGCCTCCTACGTCATGCAGGTCATCATCGTCTGCGTGCTCGGCGGCGTAAACCCCAACGGCGGCTTCGGAACTGTCGGAGGCGTGTCGATTGCGATTTTGATTCTGCAGGTGCTCTCCTCGGGCTTCAATATGTTCCCGAACATCAGTAACTTCTACCGCTCCATCATCTGGGGCGCCGTGCTGATACTGGTTGTAATTTATAACCACATCAGCGCGAAATACCGCACGAAGAAGCTCGAGCGCGCCGCCGCCATAACCGCTTCCAAAAGCGATAAAGAATGATTTCAGCCAATTAAGGATAAGAAGGATAGGAATAAGAAAATGAGGAGGTGCACCCGTTGCCCGCTCGATTTGGAGCAGGCGGAGGGTGCACCACTCGTTTTATGGGGTATGGAAGCCTTCTGCACGAAAAGGTTATGTGAAAAGCGGGTATGCAATCGGAAGCGCAGCATAAGAAAAATTTAAAGCCATCAATAAGCCGAAGTGTTATAATAGTCGCGTATTTATTGTTTACAAAAGTGCGTTCGAGCGTTTGAAATGAGGAATACGAATGGTTTCGTTTAGTTTAAAAGACTGCACTCTCTGCCCGAGGGAGTGCTACGCGGACAGAGCCGCCGGCAATAAAGGATACTGCGGGGCTACCGGCGAGCTTAAGGTCGCGAGAGCGGCCCTGCATATGTGGGAGGAGCCCTGCATCTCGGGCGAGGAGGGCTCGGGCACGGTGTTTTTCTCCGGCTGCGCGCTCGGCTGCGTGTATTGCCAGAACCACAGCATATCGAGGGGCCTCGCGGGAAAGGCGATTACAATAGAAAGGCTCGCGGAGATATTTCTCGAGCTCCAGGACAAGGGGGCCAATAATATAAACCTCGTCACCCCGAGCCACTATGTCCCGCATATCATTGAGGCCATAAAGATTTCGCGAGGAAAGGGTCTCAAGCTTCCCGTCGTATATAACTGCAGCGGATATGAGAAGGTGGAGACTTTAAAGCTTCTCGAGGGATATGTCGACGTCTACCTGCCCGATTTTAAATACATGTCGGACGCTCTCGCGGAGAGGTACTCAAATTGCGGGGATTATTTCGCGGTCGCATCAAAGGCGATAGCGGAGATGGTTGGGCAGGTCGGAGAAGCGCGATTTGACGAGCGGGGGATCATGCAAAAGGGCGTGATAGTTAGGCACCTGACTCTGCCGGGCTGCCTTGAGGACTCAAAAAGGGTTATTAAATACCTGCATGAGACCTATGGGGACGTGATTTTCCTCAGCATAATGAATCAATACACTCCCATGACGAAGAACGCGGCCTGCCCCGAGCTTGACAGAAGGATAAGCGAGGAAGAATACGAGGAGCTTGTCGACTACGCAATCAGTATCGGGGTGGTAAACGGGTATATACAGGAGGGCGAGACCGCATCGGAGAGCTTTATCCCGGAGTTTAACGGGGAGGGCGTGTAGGTGGGGGGAAAAGGGCTGCGGTGTTGCCCGAACAGATTGATGCGGAAGCCGGTTACTGTGACATTGGATTTGGATGAATAGAAGATAAAGACGCCCTGCGGTATAGCGGGGCGCCTTTGTTGTTATTGGCTTTTCAAATGTGTTAACTGCTGCTGACAGCTGTGCGCTTCTGGAAAAAACTAAAGGGCGATGACCAAAATAGGAACCGAAAAGCGGGCTTGTCAGGTGATTTCCGGATGCTTGGTCAGATAGGTCAGAAGGAAAGAGAGCCTGATTGAAAAGTCGTCAAAATTATCATCTTTAAGAAGCTCAAAGACTTTAATGATTCGATTGTTGATTGTGTTTCGATGCACGCCCATCACGGAGGCGACATTCATTAGGTTTCGATTATAGAAAAGATACCAAAAGAACGTCAGCGCTAGCTGCGTATCATTTTTCTTGTCATAATCTGCCAGCATCTGGTATGCGGGATGACACATCAGTTCCCCGTTTGGGACCTTAGACAGATTAGTTGTAAGAATATGGGCGTGCGCTTCCAGTATGCTGGCGCCGGAAAGCCCCTTTTCCTTTGCGTATGCCACCGACAGCATACAAATATCATAATGATGTTTTAGCTCGGTAAGTCCGGTAAAGACATGGCATGAGCCCCAAATAAAATTCTTTTCGTCTACATTATCCCGCAGCACCTGAATCAGCCTCTTATAGCTGCCGTACCTTTTGAGATTTACGAGGTAGACCATGCAGTTGTGTATTGAAATCATATTAATCGGATAAATCGAGTTTTCGAGCTTTTCCTGAATATTTGCGACTGCGTTACGGGCTGGAACGGCTACGGGGCTGAGTACAAACATTGTCAGCGGATCGCTTTCATCCCAGCCGTTTAAACTGTAGATATCAGACGGTGAATGCTTGATATAGTCTTCTCCCGATAAAGTCGCCGCCATATAATCCTCGATGACGGAATGAGAGAACAGCATATCCATGTTTGCGCTGACGCAGAAATTAATAATCTGCTGGAATACCTGCATAAGCTGCAAATCGCTTTTCTCGAAGGGCTTGCCGTGCTCATAGGCGGATATGTATCCGACTCTATGGTCGTTATGGATAATGTTTGCATACATAAAATGGCCTTGATACATAGGGGAATATGCAACCTGAGGCTCCCGCTGTCTCGAAATATCTATGAGCTCGTTGAAAGCGCGGCCGTAGTCGTGGACGCGGGCCGGAAACAGATCAACGTATTTCAGATATTTGCCCCACAGAGGGTGAACCTGCGGGCCGTAGGACTCGGTTATCGCGCAGACCTCGCTTCGTGAATTTTTGATTAGCATCGGCCTTTTTATGGCCAAATTTGCCAGATCCAGCAGGGCGCTCAGCGGGGCGCCGCTGAAGGCGCCGCGGAGCATTGCAACTTCCCACGCGTTGTAGTACTCGAAGGCTTCAATGGTTTTATTCAGCACTTCGTTTCCGGTTGCATTTGGAACAAAAATGACGTCGTTGCGGTTGATTATGGCAACGAGATCGGCGCTTTTTACGGAGATGCAGGCTATGGAGCGAAGCGTGACATTGTCGGAAATGCGCGCGCCGACAAGGCACATCGAGCCCTCGTTAATGGCAGACTGCACTTGATATCCTTTATCTTTGAACCATTTTTCAAGTAGATACATGGAAAGATACATTGCATTACCTACTTTCTTAGGGCGAGTTACTGTAATTATCTTTGAATTCGCTTAATGCGTTTTCAAAATTGTAACATCAATAAAATTAAAAAACAATAAAAATTTATGCTCAAGCTAAGCGGAGGCGCGGGCTGCGAGGGGAAGGACTCATTGATTCTACCTTTCCGACTTGGATTTGTGAGAAAATTTAAATTGCAGGCACAAAATTGTATGATATAACAAGCGAGTGCTTAGTTGTGTTGTTTAACTATGTAATTTTCTTTTAATTACTATAGTATATTTGTAAAATATTTATATTTTACTCTTGACAGCGAGGGATATTAAGGATAAATTGTATGATGAAGGCGGGGGTGTTAAGTTCTGGATGAAAAGGGGGAGAGTAATGGCATTAACACCAAAAGAAAATTTCCGCAAATTTTATATGCACGAGATCCCTGAATGGCTTCCCGACTACCGCAAGGACCGTCAAATAGTTGTATGCACCTTCGTGGACCAGTTAGAACGTCCCCATGACCCTGACGATCCGACAAAGCCTCTGCTGAAGGGGCGCGGGCAGGACGGATTCGGGGTCTGGTACCGCGTTGAAGAAACAAGCTTCTCAGCGCCGTCTCCCGATACTCAGGTCGAGCCGGTTCTCAAAGACATTACAGAGTGGAGAAAATACGTTACCCTGCCGGATGTAGACTCTGTAAACTGGGAAGAGATGAGTGCCAAGGACTTGGCGAACGTAGACGACACCAAGTTTCTGAACATGAGTATCGGCCATGGCTTGTACGAACGGCTTCATTTCCTGATGGGCATGTCCGAGGCGAACATTGCGCTTCTGGAAGAGCCGGAGCATGTCGATGATTTCTTTACGGCATACATTGATTTCAAAATCAAACTGGTCGACAAAATCGCCGAGTATTATCCGCAGGTGGATATGCTGGAAATCAGCGACGACTGGGGGCACAAAAACGGCTTGTTTATAAGTCCTGAAACCTGGAACAGGCATTTTGCTCCGCAGATTAAGCGCCTGATTTCTCACATACGCTCCAAAGGCTTCCTGTATCTGCAGCATTGCTGTGGCAAGGTTGAAAAGCTGGTTCCTCACATGATTGAAGCCGGCATCGACTGCTGGACATCAAGCCAAGCGATTAATGATCTACATTCAATTGTCGCGAAATACGGCGACCGTTTTATCTGTTCAGGCGGCATGGACCTGCCGGAGTTCTATGCTGATGATTATCCCATAGAAAAGATGAGGGAAATCGTACGGAAGCGTATAAACGAGCTCTGCCCGGGCGGAGCCTTCCTGCCATATGGTACATATGGAGTTAAGAATCTTACGCAGGTCGTTTCCGAAGTGGTGAGCGAGAACCGCGATTTCTTTAAGAAGCCTGAAAACCGCGTTCTTCCCAAGCTGTAAAGTACTCCGCGACAGCGGTGTTAAAATTTATTAAGGAAAGTGAGAGGGAGAGTTCATGGAAAAAACTATGGCAACCAGCGAAAAGAAAAAGCCCGGCTTTCTAAGAATCTACAAGAAAGAGTTCGTGCTCTACGGTTTGGCAAATTCTTTTTCCACGCTTCGTTCGCAGATGAACTCCAACTACCAGCAATTCTTCCTTAACTCGGTCGTTATGCTGCCCGCCGTTATGGCTGCGAACATCTCCACCATTTCAACTGTCGTTACCTGGATAGTGTCGATTTTCCTTGGCTTTGTAATGCAGAAGGCAAACCCGAAAATGGGCCGCTTCCGTTTCTTCATGTTGTTTGGCGGCATACTCTCAGCCATAACAGGTGTCATGATGTTCATACCCATCAGCACGGAGAGGTTTTCAACCGCATTTGTATACATATGGTATATGATAGCAATCGTCGGCGGTATTGGCTATACCATTTTCTATACCCCGTATACCGGCTGTATCTCCCTGCTGGCACCCAACGTGGAGGACAGGACTTCCATGACGGGTATTCGTGTTCAGATGAACGCAATCGGCAAACTGTTCTGGTCCTTCTTCCAGGTCGCAATCATTGCCGCGCTGGCCTCTCTGTTTGGCGCTGAAGCCTGGGGCTACACCATCTTCTCCGTAATCATCTCCATTTCTATGATCATCGGTGTCCTGATTGTAAGCAATCTGATTAAGGGCATGGAGAAACCCGATGAAAAGAACGCAAAGACGGGCAAAGCCGATACGGTCCCGATTCGTACCATGATTAAGCTGGCGCTGAACCGCCCGATGCTCTGCGTTGTTGTCGGTTCTCTGGGTAAATCAGTCTGCTACTCAATGGTCTATGGCGTTATGGCTTATTACTACAGGTACGTCATCGGGGATATGAGCGGAATGACCTTCTATCTGTCCGCCTCTACCATCATCCTGCTCCTCGGCGGCGTCGCGGCTCCGTTTATCTCCAACAAAATCGGCGGAAAGTGGACTTGCATTATCGGTTATGCGTTTTATATTGCCGCCCTTGTTCTCTCCTTCCTTTTCGGAACAAACGGCACGGCGTTCACCGCTCTTATGTCCATCGGTATGTTCGGTTACTCCCTGCAGCACTCAACTGACTCGGCCCTGGTTGCGAACGTTGTCGACTGGAGCTACTACACCACCGGCATTAACTGCCGCGCATTCCTGTACCAGGTAACATCCATGGTTGCGCCTTTCTCCAACGTTATTAAAACCGCATGCCTCGGCTATGGCCTGGCTCTGTTCGGTTTCAACCCTGCAGCAATTACCGACCGTGCCATCTTCGGAATTCGGGTAATTACAGCCTTCGTCCCCACCTTCTTCCTGGTCCTCGGTATCATTGCTTATCTGTTCTATCCCTTGACCAACGAGAGAATGGCGCAGTACAAGGCTGAATTTAAAGCAAAGCAGGCTGCAAAGAATTAATCTCAATTATTAACAGATAGGGGATGAGATGATGATTTCTTACAGAGAAAATTTACTTAAATTCTATCGTCACGAATGTCCCGATTTTATTCCTGACATCCGAAGAGATATTGCGCCGGTTCCTGTGGCGTTTACGCAATTTGAAGCGCATCCGCCCATTGGCTCCGACGGAAAAGACGGGTTTGGGGTGTTCTGGAAGTTTGAGCCGACTGCAAACGCCCACATGCCTATGCCTGACCCCGAAACCGGCAAATATGTCATGGAACTGGAAGACATAGAACACTGGCGCGATTTCGTAAAGTTTCCGGACCCCGATGATTTCGACTGGGCCGCTCATGTGGAAAAAGATATGGCCGGAATCGACTGCGAGGGTAAGCTGGTCAGCGTAAGCATAGGGCACGGCATGTTTGAACGTCTCCATTCCCTGATGGGCATGGCGGACGGTGCGATGGCGCTCGCCGCATACCCCGATGAAGTCTTTGACTTCTTTAACGAGCTGGCGGATTATAAATGCAAAATGATACGGAAGATCGCTCAGTATTATCCGAAGATTGATATGATTGATATGAGCGATGACTGGGGGCATCAGAACGGCCCGTTTTTCTCGGTGGATACATGGAATAAGCTCTTCCGGCCCGGCATGACAAGAATCTTTGATACCTGCAGGGAGGTTGGACTCATATTCCAGCTGCATTCCTGCGGCCGTTGGGAGAGTATTCTTCCCTCAGCAGTGGAAGCCGGACTTGAACACTGGACCTCCAGCCAGGCGGTCAATGATATCGAGGGTATTCTGAAAACCTTTGGACGTCGTCTGACCATGGTGGGAGGCTGTGACGTCAAGGATATTCAGATGCCCGGCATGACCTTTGAAAAAATGTATGCCATTGTCTCCGAGCGAATAGACAAGGTCTGCAAAGGCGGCTGCGTCATACCCTTCGGCAACACATCCACTCCTTTGTTCCGAGCCGCAGTAGAGGCCGCGGTGGCGGATCGTGCCGACTTCTACCAGAAGCCGGAGAACCGTGAGGTTCCCGTCTGATTTATTCGGTACATACCATTCAATCAAATTCTTTAAGACTTGACGGGGCAGCAATGCTGCCCCCGTCATGCTCGGAGGAGGTGTCACAGTGTCAACAAAAGGTACAAAACCTGATACCAACGCTCAAATACCGCCCTGTTTCCGCGAGGATGGCTCCTTTGACTTTGTTGCTTTCCTGCTTGCGCCCCCCGTACTTGTGGGCCTGATTTTTATTTTTATCGGACTGGGCGTTTGTCTTCTTGTTACCTATGTATTTCCGATATCGAGCGATATGGTAAATATACTTATCCTGATGCTTTGCTCCTTCACATGCTTCTCCGGTGCAGATAACATTATCAAATATTTAAACGCGCAGAGAAAAGAAAGAGGCAAGTAACGTAGTCAGAGAGGAGGGAGAATAGAGTGGCATACGAATTTCAGGAGAAAGAACTGGAGGTAATCGGCGAATACAGGCTGCCCGGAATTTACGGCGGCCCAAATAAGGTTATCCCCAAGTTCAACCGCCCGATTACACCCAGAGAAAACCTCATCCGATATTTTGAGGGCGATAATCCGCTTTGGATGCCGGATATGCGCCGCGACTGCGCAACCATCTGTCCTTACATAATGCCGGATTCCTACGCCCGCGCATTCGGCGGAATAGACTGGTTCGGAATTGAGTGGCAGTACGAGCCTACCGTGCGGGCCGCGATGGTAAAGCCCGGCACGCGGAGACTTTCCGATATTAAAAACTGGGAAACCGAGCTACAATTCCCGGACCTTAATGCAATTGATTGGGAAAAGGATGCGCGTGAAACTTACGGCGAAGGTCTGTCACCCGAACTTTTTACTTCCTTTGTAATATTAAACGGAATTTTTGAACGTACGGCTGATTTGACCAGCTTTGAAGACGCTTTCTGCGCGCTGCTTGAAGAGCCGGAAACGCTGACGGCTTTTTATGACCGTTTGGTTGAATGGATCATTGAGCTTATCGGCATCGCGAAACGCTACTATCACGCGGATATGATCCTGTTCCATGATGATATGGGCTCTCAAAAGGCCCCGTTCTTCTCAAGCGAGCTGTTTCGCGAGATCCTCATGCCGCAGTATCAGAAAATTACAAAGGCGGCACATGACCTGGGGATGTATATTTCTTTACATTCCTGCGGTAACGTTGGCATTCATATGCAGAACTTCATAGATTCCGGATTTGACGCCTGGGAGGGCCAGGATTCAGCCAACGACAAGCAGGCTCTTATGGACGCTTATGGCGATAGAATTCTCCAGATGAACATGACGCAAATCCCGCCGGAAATCAGCGACGAGGAGGCCATAGAAATAGTTCACGGACTTGTGGACGGAATCGGCAAGACCCGCCGCTTTTTGCCCAGTCTTATGGTACTCGGTCAGAGAAATATTTCGGTGGAGAATGAATTGTATCGCTACAGCCGCATGAAATACAGCGGAATGCTATGATGTAAAATGAAAAAAAGGTTACAATTCCTCCCTTGCCCATAGAAAGACGCTTCCGGGTCCGTTCCTAAAGCGTCCTGACCAGACTTGGAACCATGTAATCAGATGATTACATGGTTCCTTCTCTGCAGCTTTAATACCCTGTGAGCCGAAATGATACGCCCTGTGGAGAGCCAAAACAGCTCTCTCACAGGGCGTTTTCTTTGCCATAATATGAGCGCTGCCACGTTATCGCAGAGCGCTCAAGCGCCAGGATAATAGGGTTTGCGATAATACCCTGCGTCCTGGGATTAATCAAAGACGATGACGGCAGCCTTGTTCTTGATTCTCAGGAGAGCTGTCTCCATGATGCGGAAATAGTGGTTGAGGTTTCTGGTTTCAAGATACGCCGTCACCATGTCCTGCCCGATAACAAGGTCTATATACTGCGGTTCGGCGCAGACCAGGATGGCTCTGCCCCTTATAAGCGGCGTCTTAAATACGTTGCCGTCGAGGAGCTTCATAATTCTCTCGTATTCCGTGGTTCCGGTGCCCTGCTGTATCCTCTGCAGGTCTGCAAAGAGCCCCGGGCAGGTGACGAGAGCGTATCTTCCGAGGATTCCGTTTGCGAAGAATCTGGTGAGCCCCTCCGTCACGTCCTTAAACGGGTTTTCGCCCTCGCTCCAGTCCGAGATGGGAAGATGGGTAATGCCCTCCTCGGTCAGCAGACCCTTGTAGCCGAGCTCCTCGCTTCCGAGGAAAATCAGCTCGTCCTCCTTGAGGGCGCACTGGGCGGCCGCCTGTGCCGCCGAGGACAGGTCGACGGGCAGGCCCATCCGCTCTGCAAACTCAAGGTCCCTCCAAAGGAGCGGGAAGTCCTGAGTGATTAAGGGGATCTGCTTGTAGGTCCTGCCTTTGATTACCGAGATGCTTCCCTCGGTCTCTTCAAGTTCGGGGACGTTGTCGACGTTGATGCTCTGCACGCCGGCGCCCAAGGGGCCGTAGAGGCTGATGAACCTTCTACCCGTTAATGTCTTTTTTGCGGTTGAAACGACGGTGTCGTCTATTCTCTCCCAGAGCTCGGCGGGAATAGGGGAACCTTCTCTCGACAGGAAATCCATAATAGCCCTCCTTCCTATTTGCCTATCAGGCTTCCTACGGTGCTGTCAGCTTTGCCGGAAGGTGAAATAATATTCAGCTGCTCAAGCATCTCCTTAACTTCTGCTTCTCCTTCTGCGAAGCGCTCGGCCTCGTCGGGGTCGAGGTGACGGAGCAGGGTCATTAGCTCTCCTATGTGAGCCTTCTCCTCGTCTCTTATATCTGCAAGTACCTTTTTCGCCAGGGGGTCCTCCGTTGCCTGCACATGAGCGTCATATACGAAGATAGCCTCAAGCTCTCCGGCGATATCAAGCCTTATCGCCTGAATGAGCTCCTCCTTCGATATCTTTCTGGGAATGTTGCCTGCAAAGGGATTTGCAAAACTTGCCATAATTAATCCTCTCCTTTCAGACTTGAAGGATTTATAGGCATATTATATCACTTTTTGAGAGAAATGTTAAATATTAAAAAATTTTTTAAAAATAACCTGCGCAGACGAGCCGTGCGTAATTTAATATTGATTGATTTGCTTTTTTACGGTAAATTGTCGGATGAGGGAGCCGTAATTTTTAACATAATGGCCGGCACATCAAGAATAAGTAGGAGCGTACCATGCAACACAAGATTAAAACCACAAAAGAGCAGCAGTTTATAGACATAACCCGTCTGGTTGCCGAGGATGTCGAGCATAGCGGCGTGCGGGACGGAATCGCTGTCGTATTTGTGCCCCATACGACTGCCGGGGTCACGATAAACGAAAACGCCGACCCGGACGTCGTGCGGGATATGATTAACACGCTGGGCAAGGCCTATCCAAAGCACGGGGAGTATCACCATTTTGAAGGAAATTCGCACGCCCATATCAAGGCCTCGCTCATGGGGCCCTCCTGCACCGTGATAATAGAGGAGGGAAAGCTTCTGCTGGGCACTTGGCAGGGGATATACTTCTGCGAGTTTGACGGGCCTCGAAACAGGGAGTTTTATGTGAAGATTATCGCAGGCTGATAGCTCAAGATGCCTGTAAAACACGGAAAGCCGCGTCGGAATAATCCGCCGCGGCTTGTTTTGCTTTGCGATTTTCACTTTTTCAGCAGGGCCTCGAAGCCGTCGCTGTATTTGACGCTGCCGTCGGCAAAGACCCATACCGCCTCTGTCCCGGGCAGGGACTCCACAAGCGCGAGCCCCTGCTCGAAGGGCATGGCGTATAGAGCGGTGGACAGAAGGTCCCCCATTCCCGAGTCCTCGCAGATTACGGTC
>Ga0134094_1001497_pt1 | contig 22540 bp, 19 predicted proteins | sample 5_1taG_FD_94458 | JGI IMG/M metagenome (GOLD analysis project Ga0134094, IMG submission 94458) | Switchgrass degrading microbial communities from high solid loading bioreactors in New Hampshire, USA - 5_19_20_110_A1 metaG | ecosystem: Engineered > Bioreactor > Semi-continuous > Anaerobic >... | reverse complement strand
TTGTCATTTTGCTTGTTATTCTGGCCGATCAATATTTCAAAACTGTCACCTGAGACTGTCTTCAAAGGGGCAATGGGAACGGTTCTTATCCTTTCATTTCCGCGGGACTTTTTATTGTTTGCCTGACTCAAATATCCCTGTTCATAAAGTTCAAGGCGTATCTCATCAAGCTGTTCGTGTTTCCGGGCCGTCTCTATGGAAAACATGACGCTTTCCAGGTAGGAAATCTCAGCCCTGTTTTTTTCAATTTCTTTTTCCGCATAAGAGGACGCGGTTTTGGCCTTGTTATATTTTTTGAAATATAACTGGGCATTTTCCTGCGGACTCTTGTTTTTGTCCAGGGGTATCTCGACAATATCTCCGGTTTCACTGTAGTAGTTGACCAGGGTTGCCTTGTCCATTCCTTTTTTCAGGGAGTATATATTTGATGTTATCAGCTCTCCGTAAAGTCTGAATTTTTCGTAGTCCTTGTTTTCTTCGTATGTCCTGAGGTTTATTTCAAGTCTCTTCGTGCTTTTATCAAGGAGTTTTTCCACAATCTTAAGAAGATTTTGCGCCTGCTGGCTGGTAAGTAACCAACTGTTTTTAAGCGTGTAATAATCGTCCACTGCGTCGCTGATACGGTCATAGCATTTATTTGTACTGTACTGGCTGAGAACGGTGCAATGGAAATCTATGGCCTTTTTCCCGTCGGAATCAAAGGCCACACAGGGTGCAGGTCCCCCGGATAAATCATTCATAAGGCTCTTTATTTCCCGGATAACCTGGTTTACCTCAGCCTGGCTCAAACCACAGGAAGGTTTGTCTTCGTCAATCCCTGCCCTTACGCATATTTCCCGGCACAGTACCGGTGAAAAGCCCTGAAGTCTGTCCAGAAGGAATGAACTGATTTTACGGCTGCTTTTTGAAGCCTCTTCAGCGATAATGTCAAAAGTTGAAGCTGCTTCAGGATTTAGTTTGTCCTGGGAAGGCGGAAGAACATAAACCCTTGCGGGGAGTATTTCCCGGACCCTGTTTACGGTGAAATCCACATGTTTTATCGCGTCAATGATTTTGTCATCCTTGTTGAGAAGTATTATATTACTGTGTTTTCCCATTATCTCAAATACAAGTTTTTTGGTTTCCCTGTCTCCCAGTTCATCGACAGCTTCAACTTCCATTGTTATAATCCTTTCAAAACCGTTTGTGGAAAACCCTTTTATAATCCCTCCCAATAAATGCTTTCTCAGCAATATGCAGAACAAGGGGGGAGAAGCGGGGTTTTCAAAATGTTTGTGGGTTAAATGTATTCTGGGAGCCTGTGCGTTGCAGGACGCAAAAAGGGCATGATTCTCACCCTGTGCCCTGATATGAAGGACAATGGAATCCTTGTTTACCTGGTATATCTTGTTTATACGTCCGCCCAAAAGCAGGTTGTTGAATTCCCTGGCAATATTATTGACCAGAATGCCGTCAAAAGGCATGAATTAATCACCCCATTCACAATAAGATTATTCTAACAGAGATAATGCCGGTTGGAAAGGCTGGCTTCAAATTATGACAGGATAAATGCTACGGTTTTGTAAAAATATTATTAAAAAAATTTTACAAATTCAGCATCAAGTGTTATAATGTCTGCGAAGTTGATTAATGAAATTTGCCGTTTTTTGTGGCAATAATAAGAGATAACGGAAAGGGAGAGTTTTATGCCTTTTAGCAAAAACGCATTGAAAATAAGCGTTTTGATTATTTCAATAATATTGTTTTTCGTTATCAATCTTACTTTTTTATTCAAGTAATATTTCCCGGATGCCGAAGAAATTAAATATAGATTGAAAATTCAGGGGTGTTTTCAATGAATTATAAATATGGCAGACCCAAACCTGTCGCGTCAACCATGAACCGGATGCCGGCAGTCCTGTTGTTTCTTGCTGTTGCCCTGATTATAGCGGCTGATCTCATTATTGATATAGGAATAAACTGGGTTGATTATCTGCTCATTGTTATCATAGCTTTGTTCGGATTTAAAGGTTATCTTAAAGGATTTGTCAACACGGTATTCAGTCTGTTGGGATATATTCTGGCATATATTGCGGCAGTTCTTTTTTCCCCGAAGCTTTCACTGTTTATCATGAACAAGACTACCATCGGCACAAGTATTTCAGATAAAATCAATGAAGTTGTTCCTGTATTGTCATCCATAAATACCATAAAAATAAGTGAAACCAGGTCAATTGCCGAATTTTTCGCTGAAAACCCTGTCATAAAGAATATACTTGCTGAAAACCCTGTACTGGAGCGGATAATAACCATCACTGCAAAAGCATCGGACTCAAGCGCCATGTATGCCGAAACAGTAACTTCCCTTAATGATCAGATAGTTTATTCAGTTTTAAAAATAGTGGCTTTGATTGTTCTGTTCATTTTTGTAAAAATGATTGTCGTTATCATAGGAAAAATAATAACATCGGTTTTAAGGACCAGCGCCGTTTTCGGCACCCTCAACAGAACGGCCGGAATGGCAATAGGTTTTGCATCTGGTATAATTATTTGTTATGTGGTTTTTGTCCTCCTGGTTCCTGTACTTGGAGCCCTTAATGTTATAAAAATACCTGAAGCATATACGGAATCCTTCATCATAAATTATGTGACAAATCTTATTTAAGCCTGTATTTAAATAATATCATTAAATCCGGAGTTATTCCCTGAAAAGCCGGTATAACCAGAGGGTTAACGAGGCCGATCAGGGTTTTTTATTGACGTTTGCCGGCATAAAACGTATAATTTCCTTATTGTCATTTTCAAATCCTTGGTAGATAGCAGAGGGGAAAAATGTCAAAACAACTGAAAGCTGAGCTGGCGCTTTTAAGCATAACAGTGGTATGGGGATCGTCCTTTATAGTGATGAAAAACATTTCTGAGGATATTCCCCCATATGCGTATCTTACGCTCAGATTTCTGGTTGCAGGCCTGTTGATGTGCCTGATTTTCCGGAAAAGCCTGAAAACTTTAGACAGAAAGGCCGTCATGAGCGGGGTGGTGATAGGCTTTTTCCTCTACGGCGGAATGATTTTGCAGGTTATGGGCCTCAGGACCACTTCCGCTTCCAACTCGGCATTTATAACCGGGCTGAACGTGATAATGGTTCCTGTAATTTCAGCAACCCTGCTCAAAAAGAAACCTCCGTTGAATGCTGTGGCCGGTGTGATTATGGCGACTTTGGGCCTGTTTGTCCTCACCGGGTTTAGCGGCAGGTGGGTCGTGGGCGATACATTGACTTTGATGTGCGCAGTATGCTTTGCCTTTCAGATTATATTCATTGACAAGTATGCTTCAGATGTAAATGTGTACCAGCTTGCTACCGTGCAGGTTATTGCGGCGGCTGTGCTTTGCGCTCTTACATGGGCGTTTTTCGGGCTTTACGAACATGCGGAACCAATTGAATTCAGCAGGCAGATTATACTTACCGTGCTCTATACAGGCGCGATGGGAACGGCTTTTGCCTATGGGATACAGACAATTGCCCAAAAATATACAACACCCACAAGGACAGCGCTTTTATTGACCTTTGAACCTGTATTCGGCGCAATTTTTGCTTTGATCGTACCCAACGCACATGGGGTTACAGAGCAATTGACTCCCGAGACTTTTTTTGGATGTCTGCTGATACTGTCCGGAATGATGGTTACTGAAATAAAGATAACAAGGAAGGCAAAATGAAAATATGACTGGAACAGTCTTGTCATAAAAGCGTAAAGAAATTCTTGTTTATAATGCCTCCTTAAATGCCGATATTGCTTTTAGAATGCGTTATTGTAACAGGAGGCATGAGACTTGAGACACAGCAAAGTTATTATCCTTGTCCTGATTATTGCTGTTTTGGCATTGCCATGCAGTACCATTCGTGCAGGAGCCCAGGAATACCATGTCACTGGAATTGTGAAAGAGAATAACTATTCCCTGGGATACATCACCCTCTATTTTGAAGACGGCTCAGGCTCTGGCTTTGATGCCGCGGGAAGCCTGACGGTCCTTCGGACTTTTACATACGGGTTCAATGTTACAGCCACCCGTGATGGATATAATGCAGGCATAGAAGAAATCCAGCCTGGCGACAGGGTATTCATCAGGCTTGACAGCGACAAATATATAGAAAAAATTAGTGCCAAAAGCTATTACAGGCCTGTTTACGGCACGGTTCACTATAAGGGTGCCAACTGGCTGACAATAAAAAAGGATGACGGTACTTTCGCATATTATTCCGTTCCAAATTCCGTTCCTGTTTACAGAAACGGCAAACCGGCAAAATTCTCCGAAATTTTGCCGGGAGAGAGAATAAAACTGCTGGTTCAAACAGACGGAAGCAATATTCATATTGCCGGAATTGACATTGAGAAAAATCCAAGTCTGGTTACCGGAGTTTACAGAGGTACATTCGAATATTTCGACTCTTTCAGGGATGCTCTCATAGTTTCCAATATCCAGGAATTCGTCAACGGTCAGTGGAAGAACACGCCTTTCATTGGAATCAAAAGCGTTAAATTCAGCGAGGAATACATAAAAAGGCCGGGAAGGACAGTTTCGGGCATAACATATTTTGTCACACAAAAAGCGCCGGACGGCACCGAGAGGATAGTGGCTGCCAGCTATCGCCCATATCCCCAATATGAAATGGTCATGAAAGACAACCTGCTGAGTGTCCTGGCAAACAGTCTTTATCTTCAGAATTTGACCGAGCCGGTCGCTTTTAATGAAGATTTGATAGTTGTTAAGGACGGAAGACTCGTGGATATAACTGCATTAAATGCCCCTGATCCAGTAAAAGTCTCGATGGAGAGATATGGAAGCGGCTTCCTGGCAAATGTCATCACCTGTGACAGTTTAAACAATATGGGGCTTATCATATACCGCGGACGGATCAGCAATGTTGAACCTGAAAAGAGCATCACAGTGGAATCTTTTGCAAGCCTGAACGGCGTAAACTGGGAATTTGTCAATACTCCCAAGACATTTGACATAGATCTGACCGTGACCAGGCTGATAACTGAAGACGGTGTCGGAAGCATGAGGGATTTCACCAATGATTATAAAAACCAGACAGTGTATATTGTGGCAGCCGGTTCCAAAGCGCTGCTCATAAGCACGGCCCCTTATGCGGACAGCCCTGTATCGGGAAGGATTTCGGAACTGACTGGCGGATTGTATGACAGCTTGGGAGATGTGATTGAGAATCCCACTGGGCTTAAACTTACAAATGTTATGGTTTACTACACTGATGAGAATGTGTGGAAAGGTCATGACAACCTTGAAATTGCAATACCTGTAAATGCAATAGTTCTTAAGGACGGAAAGGCCGGTTCTTCATCACTGCTGAAGGCAGGCGATGAAGTAAAAGTCATAAGGCATTCACAAAATTTTGAAGGAATCCTGATTATCTGTGATTAAAGGGGACTGGGTCATGAAGAAATACGGTATCAATGCAGTTCTGATCATACTGGTAATGTCCTTCGCCATATCCCTTCCTGTCAGGGCGATGGCCGTTGAAGGGAGCATGGGGTACCAGGGCGGGATTTCAATTGAGAACAGTGTGGAAAAAGACAAATATCAGTACAGTGAAATCTGTTTCCTGACCGGAAAGCCCATATTGCTGACAGGTGAACTTACCATAAAAAAGACGGACAAAAACGGTACGGTAACTGCAACCTATACATACAGGCTGTCCAATTCAGACCATAATGCGACACTGACAAGAACAGTAATATATGAAACTGTGAAAGAAACACTGCCCAACGGACAGATAGCTGAGACCACTACTTTGAACCGCACGCCGACTGAAGTAATCAATATAGGCGGCACAACCTACCGCTTGACTGAAGCTCATTTTTCAAGATCAGTCCTGACAGATCCAAAGCCGGGAATTAAGTATCATGCAGGAGAATTCACTGACAGAAGGGTCTATGCAGTTGGAACTGCTTCCTTGAACAATCCCAATACCATAACCGTGGACATGTCAGGGAAGCTCTATGCCTACGACCAGTACTGGAGCAGCACCCAGACCCAGAAAATAAGCATACTTATTGAAGCGGACCTGGCCACCAGTGAAGGCCGTGTCAATTGGGGCGGCCAGGCCGAGGTGACGGTTTCCAGCGCAAGGCGAAACCAGTTCCAGTATTCCGAGAATGAACCCTATCAGATAAGTTTTGAAGGGGGATATATCAAAAAGAACTGGGATGAAGCAACTCTGGCCTATACGGCAAGACTTCCGGAGTTTGCAAGTAACGGCAAACCTACCGATGTACTGAAAACATATACAAATGTTCACAGCCTTAATTCCCCTGTTGTGACAAAAAGGCTCATGGTCCCCGATCTGAAACATATTGCCGGATACTGGGACGCGGAACCCATAAGCATACTGTATGGGTTGGAGGTAATACCCGGCCCGGGAAGCGATTTTCAGGTAAACAGAAGGGTGACCAGGGCGGAATTCGTGGCAATGTTGATGAATGCCATAAAGGATATCCCGGAGGATCCGAATGTCCGGACGAGCACGCTGGTAAACAGAAGGACGCAGAAAAACAATACTCCTGAGGTTTCACCCTTTAAAGATGTGCCTGTAAATCACCCGTACTATGAGGCTATAAAGAGCGCTTATCAGAAAGGAATTACAAGAGGATCAGGAAACGGCAGTTTCAGTCCCAATTCCTACATAACCAAGGCCGAGGCTATAAAAATGATTGTTTCTGCGCTTGGGCTTGAAAACCTTGCGCCATACCCGTATACATCGACTCCTTTTGCCGATAATGACGTTATTCCTGCATATGCAAGGAATGCTGCCTTTGTTGTAAGTACGCTCGGAATTGTCGGTCCAGATGAGGCCGGGAGATTTAATCCCCAATCAACGCTGACATACGGATATACGGCAAACCTGCTTTATAACCTCATATCCTACATGGGGGACGACCTTATCAAGGATTATCGGGACAGGATAATTAAGTTCTGATACAAACACAGGTCTTTTAAATATCGACAAGGATGTGTATAATTCAACAAAAGAGCAGATTAAAAGGAGAAATGCACTTTTAATGTCGACAATAAATGAAAAAACAAAAGATAAGGATAAAAAGAAGAACGGCATGGGGTTAGCCTTAAAAAGACTGGCCCTGTTTCTGTTTATTGTGTTTTTAATTGTGTCAGTAGCGATATATGCCTTTTTTGATATAAATCCGGTGGAGGCTTTTTCTGAAGGCATATCCAAGGGAATGGACCAGATTTATAACATGGTTGTTTCAAAAAGCAAAAGTGAGCTTGTTCAAAAAATAAAGCTCATAGCCACCTATAACACCGACAGCCCTGTTCACATGGCGGTTGTTTCAGGCAATCTTGCAGTAGCTGACAAGAGTTCCGTAAGGATTTATGATTCCGACGGTTTGGAAAAAGCATATATACCGCTATCCCTGAATAAACCCTTCGTCAAGTCTTATAAGAAGAACCTTCTGGTGGCTGATGTAAACGGCAGGTATATTGCCGTGATAAGCGAAGGAAGAATACTGTGGCAGAAAAATCTCGACGAGGACATTGTTTCTGCCGATATCTCCGACAATTGGCTCCTTATTGTTACCCGGAGCAAAGAAGCGGGGTATAAGCGCACCATCAGGGCATGGACAATTGACGGCCAGGAAGTGGCCTACCGGAACATCTCAAATTATTATCCGGTGTCCGCATGGTATTACCCTGAATTTGTAAAATCCGCCTTCATAGTTAGCGGAGTTGACGTTTCAGGCCTTGAAACAAGCGGATTTTTTGACATACTGGATCTGAGCATGCACCAGAAAGCCAGCATCAGAGGGGATAATGAAGTTGTCGCGAGAGGAGTTCCTTTTAACGGAAAACTTATGCTCTATGGCGAAAAGAGTGTTGTGGTTATCGATGAACAATTCAGCACTGTCTGGGAAAAAAGGTTTGAAGAGCCTGCAATAATGGCTGCGGGAGTCATCAGCGGCAAATATCCGGTTGTCGCATACATCGATATGGGTGTGTTGAACCGGGAAAACAGGTATATTACCAATATTGAAATTCTGAACCCTGATTTTTCGCTAAAGAAAAGTCTCACCGTGGACAGCCTGGTTTCCGCAATCTCTTCTTATGGAAAAACTGCTGCATTGACAGCGGGGCAGGAGGTGCTGTTCATTGACCAGAACGGCCGGATCATAGACACATATACCTCCCGGAATGAAATTAACGATATCTGTTTTGTCGGGGAAGATACCTGTTATGTTATGTCAGGCGGCATTATTGAGCGGGTCAAAGTAAATACCGGCAGCAAAATACTTGGTATTTTCTGAATTTCTTACGTCTCCTTTTTTATTCAATAATATGGCATTATAATTAAGCATCAAGTCGGGAAGGGAGTTTTTTCTCCCCGCTGGGATGCTTTTTTTATGCCTGTTTCAATATGTTTAACTTGTAATGGGGGAGTTTGAGATTTTCAAACCCGAATATTACAAATGTAATATCATTCTCGTTACATATTGCAGATGTGTAAAAGCCGCCAATGGATTATGATAAAGAAAAAAACAAGGAGGAAATCCGAATGAAGAAAAGGTTACTTAGTCTGTTGTTATGTTCAGTGTTAATCGTGAGCTTGCTGCTTGGCGGCTGCGGCCAGCCGAAAGAAACAGCCGGCAATGACGCTACTCCAACTCCCAAAACTGAGGAAACTGCGACACCCGGCGGCGAAAAGAAAACCGGCCCCCTTGGCGAAAGACCTGAAGGCGGTTGGACTTTCGGTTACACTTGCATGGACGGTACAAACCCATTCTTTGTAATTCTTGAAGAGACTATCAGAAAAGAAGTGGAAGCAAGAGGGGATAAGTTAATCTCCACTGACCCTGCCAATGATGTAACCCGTCAGATCACACAGATCGAAGATATGATTACCCAGGGTATCGATGCAATCTTCCTGAACCCTGCTGAAGCGGAAGGTATTCTGCCCGCTCTTGACATGCTGAAAGCAGCAGGCATACCAATCCTCAACTTTGACACAGAAGTTGCTGATCTGTCATATTGCTTCTCATACGTCGGTTCCGACAACTACAATGCCGGTTATGTATGCGGACTGGATCTTGTTAAAAAGGTACCGGGAGGCGGCAAAATTATTATACTCGACTCACCCACAATGAACTCTATTAACGACAGAGAAAAAGGCTTCAAGGATGCTATTGCAGGAAAAGGCTTTGAAATCGTAGCAGAACAGGATGCAAAAGGAAATCTTGAAGTAGCAATGGGAATTGCTGAAGACTTGCTGCAGGCACACAGCGACGTAGTGGCAATCTTCGGCGGAAACGATCCTACCGCGCTTGGGGCTTTGGCTGCCGCCAATGCTGCCGGACTTAAGGACGTTCTCATCTATGGTGTTGACGGTTCACCTGATATCAAAGCAGAGCTTGCCCGCGGAGATTCCCTGATTGAAGGTACAGGGGCTCAGTCTCCCATCAATATAGCAAAAATCTCTGTAGAGGTAATGTATAAGTACCTCGAAGGTGAACAGGTAGACGACAGGTATCCTGTTGAAACATTCCTTATCACATCCGACAACGTGAATGAATTCGGAATAGATTCATGGCAATAAGTTTCCCTATGGGGTAGTTGCAAAACGCACTGCATATTTATTAAATATCGGGCGTTTTGCAACGCCCTGTTTTTAAAGGTTAGTGGAAAGTGGGTGATCGGTTGGCTACAAACGTTTTATTGCAGATGAAGAACATACATAAAACCTTCCCCGGTGTCTATGCGCTTAAGGCTGTTGACTTTGAGCTGAGAGCCGGCGAAGTTCATGCTATCCTTGGTGAAAACGGCGCAGGAAAGTCCACCCTGATTAAAATTTTGGGGGGAATCTATGCGGCCGATCAGGGAGAAATATTTATTGAAGGAAAGAAAGTAGAAATCAGAAGTGTCAAGGATGCACAGAAATACGGGATTGCCATTATCCATCAGGAACTGGTACTGGTTCCTTATATGACAGTTGCAGAAAACATCTTCCTTGGAAGAGAGCCCATGAAAGGCAAATTTGTAAATGCTTCAAAAATGCATGAAGATGCCCAGCAATTAATAGACAGCTATGGTATGAATATTGATGCAAAAACACTGGTCAGAGACCTGACAATTGCACAGCAGCAGATGGTTGAAATAATCAAGGCCATTTCCTACAATTCGAAAATCCTTGTTATGGATGAACCAACCTCTTCGATTTCAGAAAAAGAAGTCAAGTTCCTGTTTGAGACCATGCGCAATCTTACTGCAAAAGGGGTAGGAATTATCTATATTTCACATAGAATGAGCGAACTGTCTGAAATCTGTGACCGTGTTACCGTTATGCGGGACGGCTCATACATAGGCACAAGGGTTGTAAAGGAAACCACCAATGATGAGCTGATATCGATGATGGTAGGCCGCGAGCTCAAAAACTATTATACGAGAGATTACCAGACAGGCGGGGAAGTAATACTAAAGTGCGAAGATATCCGCGACAATAAGATGGTCAAAGGCGCCAGTTTTGAAGTAAGAAAAGGGGAAATAGTCGGATTCGCCGGATTGGTAGGCGCCGGAAGAAGTGAATTGATGAAATGCATTTTCGGTCTGACAAAGGAATATTCCGGGGATATTTATATCGAAGGCAAAAAAGTGGAAATAAAATCCCCTTCTGATGCCATGAAACACGGAATTGCCCTGGTTCCCGAGGACCGGAAACTGGAAGGACTGTATCACATTCAAAGCGTGAGATTTAACTCGACAATAGAAGTATTGGATGAGTTTATCAAAGGAATTTTTGTCAATCGGCTGAAGGAAGAGGAAATAACCCAGAAATACATTGACCTGATGTCAACGAAAACACCCTCCATGGAACAATCAATAGGAAAACTTTCGGGCGGAAACCAGCAAAAAGTGATGATTGGCAGATGGCTGGCTACTTCTCCCAGGATATTGATATTGGATGAGCCGACCAGGGGTGTTGATGTCGGCGCAAAATCTGAAATATATGCGATAATGAATAATCTTGCAAAATCGGGCATGGCGATTATTATGATATCTTCTGAAATGCCTGAGCTTATCAATATGAGTGACCGGATTTATGTTATGTGCGATGGCAGAATTACAGGATGCCTGGGACACGAAGAGGTTACTCAGGAAAAAATCATGAAACTGGCAGCAAAATAGTCTATGTATTTAAGGAGGAGATGTAATGGACCAGGTAATAAAAAGAAACAGAAAAAGCCCTGGTGCTCAGTTGCTGAACGGAATCACCCAATGGCTGAAAGATAATATGGGAATCATTATTGCCCTTGTGGTGTTATGCCTGGCTTTATCTTTAAATCCTGTCACCAAAAACACATTCCTGACAATGAAAAATACGTTCAATGTCTTAAGACAGATATCAACGAACCTTTTCCTGGCCTGTGGCATGACGATGGTAATCATATTGGGCGGAATAGATCTGTCGGTAGGCTCCATCATTGCTTTATCAGGATGCATCGCCGCCGGTTGTGTTGTCCGCTATAACCTGCCACTGGGGGCTGCTCTGTTTGTAGGAGTACTGGTAGGTATTGTCTTCGGTATTTTTAACGGCTTTGTTATTTCCAGGACAACAATTCCCCCGTTTATCGTCACATTGGCCACGATGAATATCGCAAAAGGACTGGCCTATGTTTATACAGGAGGTTCGCCGGTCAGGGTTGTCACAAAAGAATGGCAATTCATCGGTGCAGGATATATTGGTTCCGTCCCAACACCCGTAATTATCCTGATAGTTGTTTTGATTGTGACCGCACTGATAATGAATAAAACAAAAATGGGCAGGTACATATATGCTGTCGGAGGGAACGCCCAGGCGGCAGAATTTTCCGGTATAAAAGTATCCAGGGTCAAATTTTTCGTATATGCATATTCGGGCTTGATGGCCGGCCTTGCAGGAATTGTCTTGGCTTCCCGTATGTATTCCGGACAGCCTACCGCAGGTGAAGGCGCTGAAATGGACGCCATTGCGGCCGTTGTAGTAGGCGGAACAAGTATGTCAGGCGGTTACGGAAAGATAGGTGGAACCCTGATCGGCGGTCTGATTATCGGTGTTCTGAACAACGGTTTGAACCTTCTGAACGTAAACTCCTTCTGGCAATATGTTATAAAGGGTGCCGTAATACTGCTGGCTGTATTTATTGACTATATCAGGCAGGAAAATAAAGACAAGGTAAAGATTAAATAAAGATTGATCAGGATTTATGTGATATTATAATTACATAGCAAATGGCCATCAGTATAAGAGGTACGGTTACATGACAGAAAATCTTAACAGAAAACTTTTATTCTTTGTAGTGATTATATCCGTAGCATTTATAATCCTGCTGGGATATATCGTATTATTCTATCAGGTTGAGAGGTCGGTCAATACACCGAGAAAATTCGGGGCCACCTACATGACCATGAATAATCCTTATTTTCCTATACTTAATGACGGCATCAAGGAAGTGGTGGAGGCAAACGGGGATATTCTAATCACGAGGGACCCCGCGCAGGATCAGGAGAAGCAGAACAGCCAGATTTACGATATGATTGAGGAAGGGGTTGCAGCCATTTTTCTGAACCCCGTTGACTGGAAAAACGTTAAACCGGCCCTGATTGCATGCAAAGAAGCGGGTATTCCCGTATTCAACGTGGATACCGAGGTTTACGACAAGGAATATGTTGTCTCAATCATTGCATCCGACAATTACAATGCGGGGGTCCAGTGCGCAAAGGACATGATGTCGAAACTGGACTCCGCTGATATTGTTATACTGGATCATCCGATTATAAACTCAATTATTCAAAGGATACAGGGATTCAAGGATACTATCCGGGGCAACGACAATTACAGGGTCGTTGTTCAGAAGTCCGGGGGAGCGGAACTTGAAATAGCCATGGATGTGATGAATGGCATTATTGAATCCGGAGTATGCTTTGATGTTGTAATGGGAGGCAACGACCCGACTGCATTAGGTGCGCTGGCAGCACTGGAATCACACCATATGACCGGGGATATCCTGATTTATGGAGTTGACGGGTCTCCCGACGGCAAGATGATGATCAAGGAAGGATATCTGGAAGGGACGAGCGCACAGCATCCCCGTCAGATGGGAAGGATTGCCGCAGAAGTAGCTTATGCATACCTGAACGGGGAAAAAGTAGAGCGCAATATAGTCGTTCCTGTTGATTTAATAACCAGGGACAATCTGGATGAATTCACAATTGATGGGTGGCAGTAAGGGCTTTAGTCTATGCAGGGAAAAAAATTTACTTATTTCAAGATATTGTTGATAGCCATCAATTTAATAGCAGTCTTGTTTGTGACAATATTTATATATATTACAACTCTCAAAATATGCAGCAACTTTATCGCAAGAGAGTTTATCAACAGGGTCAGCGCTGTGCCCTGGAAGCCATACAGAAATATTATTATATCAGTCTGCCTTTTTGGGATTCTTATATTTTCCTTTATTATCAGGGAATTTATATATCCGAATAACAGCAAGGCAGTATATTTTACACTGCTTATCGACTTTATTATCAGTATTGCATTGATCTGTATCCTGAATTTCAACTATAACGGGATACTTTTCCTTGTTATTGCCAATATTATTGCATATACAAAGGGCATCAAGGGAAGGTATCTGTTAATGCTTATTTCAATTATGAGCATCCTGATAGCTGACTATGAAATGGTCTCAATTAACTTCAGGCTGTATTCCATCAATGATTACATCAGCTTTTATGATTCCCTGACACAACAGTATCTGATGGGTTTTTTCAATACGGTTGTCTCAACCAATATACTGATTTTCATCATCTATTGCATTTATGTTATCCAAAACCAGAGAGGAACCATTGATGAAGTAAATCACCTGTACGAGCAGTTAAGAAAAGCAAATGAAGATTTGCAGAAGGCCAATGAACAGCTCAAGGAATATTCAAAGATTACGGAAAAAATGGGTGAAACCAAAGAACGGAACCGTCTTGCAAGAGAGATACATGATACCATAGGACATACCCTTACGGGAATTTCGGCGGGTATTGACGCCTGCATTACCATGGTTGAGAAGAATCCCGCAGAAACCAAGAAACAACTTGAGGTGATTTCAAGGGTAACAAGGGAAGGTATCAATGAAATACGCCGGTCAGTCAATAAACTGAGGCCTGATGCCCTTGAAAGGCTGAGTCTGGAATCCGCTATCCATCAAATGATTATTGAAATCGAATCTATGACGCAGACACATATATATTTTAATTCAGATCTGAAAAATCTGAAATTTGCTTCCGATGAGGAAGACGCCATATACCGGGTAATACAGGAAAGTCTTACAAATGCCATACGTCATGGCAAAGCAAATCAGATCTGGGTACATATCAAAGGCGGTGATGGCGAAGTAATACTTACAGTCAGGGACAACGGAATAGGATGCAAGGAAATGAAAAAGGGATTTGGCACAAGACATATAATTGAAAGAATAAAAATGCTGAATGGTACTGTAGAGTTTGATGGTACGGATGGTTTCACGGTAACCGCACGAATACCGATCAGGTGGGGTGAAGAATATGATTAAAGTGTTGATTGCAGATGATCAGGAACTAATTCGTACTAGCCTTCAGATCATACTCAACAACCAGGAAAATATTGAAGTAACGGACGTTGTCGCAAACGGACAGGAGGTAATGCGCAGCGTACGCAAAAACAAGCCTGATGTTATCCTGATGGATATTCGAATGCCCAAAATGGACGGGGTGCAATGCACCAAGATCATAAAGGAAAATTATCCGGATATAAAGATTATTATTCTTACCACTTTTGATGATGACGAATATGTATATAACGCCTTAAAATACGGTGCCAGCGGATACCTGCTGAAAGGCGTCTCGATAGATGATCTTGTCAAGGCAATCCATACTGTTTACAGCGGCAGGGCGATGATTAATCCCGATATTGCCACCAAGGTTGTCAAATTATTCTCCCAGATGGCGAAGGGCTATAATCCGATAGAGGTAGGAAATAAGGAAGTAGAGAAGCTGACAAGGACAGAATGGAAAATAATAGAACAGGTCGCATATGGCTATTCCAACAAGGAAATTGCCGATGCGCTCAATTTATCTGAGGGAACGGTCAGAAATTACCTCAGTACAATATTGAGCAAACTGAAATTGAGGGACAGGACCCAGCTGGCTATCTGGGCTATCCAGTCGGGAGTTGGCAAAATAAAGATGGAGAGTCAGTATGAAGAGAATTAGATACTTAATGATTGCCATAGCAATACTGGTTTTGGTTGCAGTTCCGGCAGGCGCTTATTATGTCAGGGCCAACACTGCGCCCATAGTTCTCGAATTCGGAATGTTTGCCGGCAGCAATTGGGATGTTGCCAATGCCAACAGCTATGTTATTATTGACAAGGCAATCAAAAGGTTCGAAGAAAAGCATAAGAATGTAAAAATCCATTATTACAGCGGTATTCTGAAGGACGATTATTCAGAATGGTTTTCAAAGCAGGTGCTGCTGGGCAAAACACCTGATGTGTTCATGATTCTGTCAAATGATTTTAACCAGTTTGCTTCATTGGGGATATTGAAGAACCTGGATGAATTGATTGCCAAGGATGAGTCGTTTGATAAAAACAAATATTTCCAGACAGCACTGTTGTCCGGCGAATACCACGGAATCCAATATGCGCTTCCCTATGAGACAGTCCCCACCCTGATGTTTGTCAACAAGACCTTGCTGGAAAAGGAAGGTATCAGCGTACCGAGCAGCGACTGGACATGGGATGATTTATATGATATATGCCGGAAAGTAACAAAGGACATTAACGGCGACGGTATTATCGACCAGTTCGGCATTTACAATTATGACTGGCTGGATGCGGCGCGTACCAATGGCGCGGTCCTGTTTGACGAAAATGAAATGAAGATCCACCTGTCAAACGAAAAGGTAGTAGAGGCTGTTAAATTTATAAAGATGCTGTATGAGCTGAACCAGGAACAGAATGTCACGCAGGAGGACTTTGACAGCGGTAATGTGGTATTTATGCCGCTTTCTTTCGCAGACTACCGGACCTATAAGACATACCCGTACAAAATCAAGAAATACCTGAATTTCCAATGGGATTGCATAACATTGCCTGCCGGCCGGGAAGGAGGAAACATATCGGAAGTCAATACGCTTCTGATGGGGATAAGCAGTAAAACCTCCCACGAGGAACTTGCCTGGGAATTCCTGAAACTGCTGACTTATGATGAAGAAATACAAATGGACATATTCAGATATTCCCAGGGAGCATCGGTATTGAAGAATGTCACCAGTTCCAAGGAAGCTGAGCTTATCCTGCAGGAAGATGTGGAAGAGAGCGAAAAGGTTATTGATAATTTATTGCTGAGCAGGGTTATCGAGGAAGGTACGGTCGCTCCCAAAATACTCAAATATAACGAGGCCATCACCATAGCCAACGGCGGTATACAGGATATTATCCGGTATGACAAAGATGTCGAGAGTTCCCTGAGGATACTGGAAAGAAAAATAAATGAATACCTGAAGCAATAAAATCTGTACAATAACAAAAAAGGAAGTGAAGTTTATGGAAAGGGGCATAGCAATAGCAGGCTTAATAACGGTGGATTACAATAAAGTTATTGACCGTTATGTCGAAAAGGGAATGCTGAGCAATATCCTGTCCTGCACCAGGGGTGTGGGGGGATGCGTGACCAATACCATTATCAACCTTTCCAAAATTGATCCTGCAATTCCTCTTTATGCGTATGGAGGTATTGGCAACGATGAAAACGGCCAATATGTTTTAAATACTCTCAGACAACATGGAATAAACACGCAGGGAATAAAAATATTCGAGGGTGAATTGACTGCGTTCACCGATGTTATGACCGTTGAAACTACGGGAGAGAGGACATTCTTTTTTGCCAAAGGCGCAAACAGCCGTTTTTGATATGAGGATATAGACTTTGACGCCATCAATACTGATATGTTCCATATGGGGTACGCCCTGATGCTGGATCCATTTGATAAGGAAGACCCGGAACACGGAACAGTGATGGCAAGGACGCTGGCCAAAGTCCAGTCAAAAGGGATCAAAACCTCAATTGACCTGGTGAGCGTAGATCATGAAAGATATTCGGATATTGTCCAGGCAAGCCTCAAATATTGCAATTATATCATCATCAACGAGATTGAGGCAGGGAAAACAGTCAATTTAAGTCCTTACAGTGCGGACGGTAAAATTGATGTAAAGCAAATAAGAAAGATCTGTGAAAAGATATTGGATGCAGGAGTTCAGGAACTGGTTGTCATCCACGCCCCGCAAGGCGGGTGGGCAATGACTTCGGACGGGGAATTTTACTATTGCCCATCACTGAAGCTCCCGCCTGGATATATAAAGGGAAGCGTTGGAGCCGGCGACGCATTCTGCGCCGGGATGCTTTATTCAATATACAGGGAACTGCCCATCGAGGAATCCCTTAAAATAGCCTGCGCCGCGGCAGCATGCAATCTATCGGAAGTGGATTCCGTTTCCGGCATGAAGAGTATAGAAGAGATAAGAGAACTCTATGAGAAATATAAAGCAGTTCCTTAATAAAGAGGGTCAGAAATCCTGTCAGGACGAGAAACACAAATAAAGTATTGGAGATGAAAATATGCTGGTTAGTTTACAGGAAATCATGTCTTACGCAGAGAAGAAACAATGCGCCATAGGCGCTTTCAATACCCCGAACCTGGAAAGCATCATGGCTGTCCTGGAGAATGCGGAAACATACCAGGTTCCGGTTATTATCGCCCACGCGCAGGTCCATGAAAGTGTCATGCCCCTGGAAACAATAGGACCGGTTATGGTTCTTTGCGCCAAAAGGTCAAAGGTCCCGGTTTGCGTTCACCTGGATCACGGTGTGTCCCTGGACTATATTGAAAAAGCCCTTGAATTAGGATTTACTTCGGCCATGTACGACGGATCAAGGCTTTCCTTCGAGGAAAATGTAGAGAATACCATAAAGGCAGTCAAAATGGCAAGGAAATATGGCGCAGGTATTGAAGCAGAGCTCGGGGTAATGGGAAGCAGCCTTCACAGCAGTGAGGGTGCTGAAGGAGAACGGGGAATTTACACCGATCCGGAAGATGCAAGAAAATTCGTGGAATTAACGCATGTGGATGCGCTTGCAGCTTCTTTCGGTACGGTTCATGGCATTTATGCCGAAAAGCCCAAGCTTGATTTTCAGAGGATTGAACAAATAAAAGAACTGACGAAAACCCCTTTGGTCATGCACGGTGGTTCGGGACTTAGCAGGGATGACTACATAACGTCAATTGAGAAAGGAATCCGCAAAATAAACTACTATACTTATATGGCCAGGGAAGCTGCCTCTGCGGCAAAAGAGCTCCTGAATGAACAGGAGGGGGCCTTGTTCCATGATGTTGCCGTTGCAGCGGTGGAGGCCATGAGGAAGGATACCGGAAAAGCAATGAAAGTATTTTATAAGCTGACATAAATCAATGCGGTCCATTATCCATAAAAACTGATTGTGAGGGTGGTTGAAATGAAAAGGTCACAGATCAACAGAATTATCCAGGACGGAATTCAGTTTCTGAAAGCTCATCAGTTCGTACTTCCGCCTTTTGCTTTCTGGTCGCCGGAAGAGTGGAAGACAAAAGGAAAAGAATATGATGAGATCAGGGATAACCATCTGGGATGGGATATCACCGATTTCGGAAGCGGGGACTTTTATAATACAGGTTTATTCCTATTTACATTAAGAAACGGAAATATAAATATGCCCAAATACAAAAAGACTTATGCTGAAAAAATCATGATTGTCGGCGAAAACCAGGTCACGCCCCTTCATTTTCACTGGAAAAAGACAGAAGATATAATCAACCGTGGCGGCGGCAACCTGATGATCAGATTATACAACTCCACAAGTGACGGAGGACTTGCGGATACACCTGTAACAGTGAACAGCGACGGAAGGGAATATGTTGTACCCGCCGGTACGGTAATAAGATTGCAGCCGGGAGAGAGCATAACACTCTATCCTGGCCAATATCATTCCTTCTGGGGGGAACCCGGCAAAGGCCGCGTACTGGTGGGTGAAGTTTCGGAATGCAACGATGATTACACGGACAACCGGTTTTATGAGGAAATCGGAAGATTCCCTGCCATAGAAGAAGATGAACCGCCTTTGTATTATCTTGTGAATGACTATCCCTCGGCCTAAACATTGACTATAGTCTGGAACAGCAAAAATCCTGTCCAAACGCTGAAATGGGTTTGGACAGGATTTTTGCTGCCTGGCGGGCGGGACAAAACGCTAAGCCGCATCATATGCTTTGATTTTGTAAATGTTCTGATTGGACTATATTCAGATTAAACCAGTTGAAAATGAAGGATTTTCCCATTTCTTGCAGAAATACATTAATGGAAAGGAGATGGTGTTTTATGAGAATAAACATTTATTTTGCAGGAGGAGGCTCACTAAGCTTAAATGCTGGTCAGATTTCCGAACCAGATCTGCATGAATTGTATTTATGGTCAATAAATAAATCCGGTGGTGAGATTAAGACAATAAAGTACGACATGAACGGAACAGCCGGACAGTATATTATTTACAGAGAAAATATAGCATATATAAATATCCAGGAAGATTAGGAAATTCTCAGTAATTGAGTATATGCTGAAACAAGAGACCTTTTGCTTTAATAGAAGTTAATAGTAGTCAGGATGAATTATTCCAGCCTAAGTAAAAAACAAACCCCTGAAATTAATTTCAGGGGTTTCATCTGGCAGGGGAGACAGGACTCGAACCCGCGGCACGCGGTTTTGGAGACCGCTGCTCTACCAACTGAGCTACTCCCCTATAGCTGACGAATTCAAGTATACAATAGATTTACGCCCCTTGTCAACATAAGAAATCTATTTTTGGCAGGTGTTCCAGGTAACTTGGCCCTAAGGGGATACGGCGTCAGTTTTTATGTATTAGTTTCCTTCGTTTTTTCATTCAGCCTTACCTTCTGATTCTGCCACGACTTGTTCCTCTGCTGCCGCAAGGGCTTCCTCTATTGCATGGGAAAGCTGGTCCGGGCAGGAAGTTGACTTTAATCCGCATTTGATGCCCTTGAGCCTTCTGACGGCATCTCTGGCATCCATGCCCTCTATCAGGGCGGAAATTCCGCTGAGATTTCCATTGCAGCCTCCGATGAATTTTACATTATGTATTTTTCCATCCACAATCTCAAACTCGACAAACGAAGAACAAGTGCCTTTGTTTCTGTGTTTGATGTTCATTTTTAACCACCTTCCATATATTGGTCTAATTCCTGAACCATGCCGTACTGATTTATTTCTTAAGCTGTGCAATCAGCTTGTTTATCGGCACTCCAAGCTCATGGAATTTTATTTCATATTCAGTGGGGATATTTCCCTCTAAAAGATCACTGCTGTATAAATCATAGGTAATTTTTTTTATCTCAAACCGGGAATTCTTTAATTCCTCCACTGTAAAATCAAAAAATGCGCGGTTGTCGGTTTTGAATTCCAGGAGAGAACCGTCTTTCAGAACCTTTTCATATAAATCCAGGAACCCTTTTGATGTAAGCCGTCTTTTGGCATGGCGTTTTTTGGGCCAGGGATCGGAAAAATTCAGGTATAATTTCTCTATCTCCCCTTCACCAAAAATCTCATTGAGGAGTTTTGCGTCGGAGCTTACCACTGCAAGGTTTTTCAGACCTTCTTCGGGTATTTTCCTTACGAGCTTTGCCAGAACGGTGAGGGCTTTTTCAAAGGCAATGTAATTAATATCAGGGTTTTTGAGGGCAAGAGCAATGATAAAGCCGCCTTTTCCCGAACCGATCTCAATGTGGACAGGATTATTGTTTCCAAAATATTCATGCCATCTTCCCCTGTACCGCTCAGGGTTTTCAACGTAGTTTTCAGAATTCCTCAGTTTCTCTTCCGCCAGCGGGTCCTTTCTGAGCCTCATACCAAGCACCTCAAAGCCAAAAGTATTCGTTCTGTTCTTCATTACGGGGTAATGTCAAATTCATGGGTTAAATATACCAAAAACCGCTTTCTAAAAATAAATCACCTATGAATTATAAATTATGGCGGTGATATTGACAAGGAGAAGTAAAAAAATGCAGCTTGACCAGGATAATCGGAAGATATATCATACATATGTAAAGCAAAAATACTTGACAGGGGGGAACTGTATGATGGATAATAGGAAAGAAGTTCAGGATTCCCTCAGCGCTGTCGAGAGTGTGTTTGAAATCACTGTACTAATGGATTTTTACGGTCAGCTTTTGACCGAAAGGCAATATGAGATGATGGATCTTCACTATAACAGTGATTTGTCACTCGGAGAAATAGCCGAAGAACTGAAAGTCAGCAGACAGGCTGTTTTCGATGGCTTAAGGAAGGCAAGGCAAACTCTTGAGAATTATGAAAAAAGGCTTGGCCTTGTGGAGAGATTCAGGGAGCAGGAAAGAAATATTGAAAAGGCACTCAAAAATCTGAAGTGCCTCGAGGAAAAATCTCCAGAGCTGGTAAAAGACCAGCATTATCAGGCCGCGGTCGAGATACTCGGAAAATTAAAGGAAACTCTATAAAAACTCTCCGGCGGGTATCTGACCCAGGCTGGTAATAAAAAACAGTAAAAAATATGAATAATATTTGTATATATAAACTGATGTGGATTTATAACCCAGAGGTTTAAATATAACAATGCCGAAAGCAGAGGTACAGTATGGTATTTGAAGGCTTATCAGAAAAACTGCAGAATGTGATGAAAAAAATAAGAGGTTCTGCGCGTGTCTCAGAAAAGGACGTCAAAGAGATGATGCGTGAGATAAAGCTCGCGCTTCTTGAAGCTGATGTTAACTTCAAAGTTGTCAAAGATTTCATAAATACTGTCAGTGAACGTGCTGTAGGCCAGGAGGTCCTTGAGAGTCTGACACCGGGACAGCAGGTAGTAAAGATAGTGCATGAAGAACTCATCAAGCTGATGGGTTCGGTCCCGTCCAAACTGACATATTCACCTGCACCGCCTACGGTTTATATGATGGTGGGGCTTCAGGGTTCAGGTAAAACCACGACGAGCGGAAAACTTGCCAATATGCTCAGAAAAGACGGCAAACGTCCGTTGCTTGTAGCATGCGACGTTTACCGCCCGGCAGCCGTCAAACAGCTCCAGGTGGTAGGCGCCCAGCTCAATATACCTGTTTTCGAAATGGGAACTGATACGGACCCGGTTGTGATAGCCCAGAAAGCTGTTGAACATGCAAGATCCATGCAGTTTGACATGGTCATTATAGATACTGCCGGTCGCCTTCATGTGGATGAAGAGCTGATGGACGAGCTTAAACGCATAAAAGCGGCGGTAAGGCCACAGGAAATTCTCCTGGTGGTGGACGCCATGACCGGACAGGATGCTGTCAATGTGGCCGGAACATTCAATGAAAAACTCGGGATTGACGGCATAATTCTTACGA
>Ga0134094_1001490_pt1 | contig 22605 bp, 20 predicted proteins | sample 5_1taG_FD_94458 | JGI IMG/M metagenome (GOLD analysis project Ga0134094, IMG submission 94458) | Switchgrass degrading microbial communities from high solid loading bioreactors in New Hampshire, USA - 5_19_20_110_A1 metaG | ecosystem: Engineered > Bioreactor > Semi-continuous > Anaerobic >... | reverse complement strand
CTCCATATATTCTTTTAAGTCTTCATTCATGGCTGTACCTTCTCGCATTTTATTTCCACCTGTTTGATTTTATTCAGATTAAGCCAGCAGGTCCACAGTGGAGTGGGGCTCACCTGACGGCCGCGCATCCATACCGGGCATGAAAATCATGCCGGGCATAAAGATCATGCCGGGCATAAAGATCATGCCGAGTAAAAATCATGGAACCGCCCGAGTTGGGGCGGCTCCATGATAACCGGAAATATTAGAAATGGGTTTTAGTTGGTGATCGTAATCAGCGCAGAAGTGGCCTCACGCCCGTTCGCCATGCCGGTGGTCAGCACCTTCACAAGCCACTTTTCGCCAGACTTAGCGGATGAGGGGATGGTGATTTTGGCGCTTGCCTTGCCTTCCGCGTCGGTACGCCCATCCACCACCACCGAATAGGCTTCGCCCTCTTTACCCAGGCGGAAGTCGATATCCATATTGGCAGGGAAGCCCTTGACCGTCACCTCGACCGTCGCGCCGGCTCTGGCACGGGTGGTCGACAGGGTGACCATGCCGGTGCTGGAGCTGTAAGGAATGCGGAGCTTCTGGCCCACCGTGAGCAGCGAGGGGTCATCGAGCTGCGGGTTGGCGTTAATCAGGTCGCGAGCCGACACGCCGAAGCGAACCGAAATCTTATACAGCGTATCGCCCTTGACAACGGTGTACTCCCACCCGCTCGTGTTCGAGGTGCTTGAGCCAGAGCTTGAGTCCGGCAGGGCTGCTTTCGGGTCAATACGCAGAACCTGTCCAACCCGGATAATGTTTGGGTCTTTAATCTGCGGATTTGCAGCCAGCAGGGCATCGTAAGAAATGCCGCAAGTCTGGGCAATCTTCATCAGATAATCGCCCTTCTGGACGGTATAGGTCGAGCCGCAGGCTTCCGCTGACGCCGGTGAAGCAAAAAGACCGGCCAGCAAGGCGACCAGGATGAATGAATAGAGAATTGTTTTTTTCATTGGAACCTCTCTGATTGTTTGCTCTCGTATGTCCCGGTTCAAAATCGCCCGGTGACTGGTTCGTACATAATCAAAACGCAGAAGCAATCGGAAAAGTTCCCGAAACCGGCAGAAAATCTGCATAGAGAATTTCGGATCTATAATTAACAAAATCCCAGATGCGCATCGAGGAACCAGATGGACGAACAGAACCGAAAGATATGGAATGAACGGCAGCAGGAGCTAAAGAAAGCCCTTTCGCACCCCCGCGATCACCACACGGCAGTTGAGCTGTTTCTCATCCAGCACAGCATGGTCCATTCAGCCAGGATCACAAATTCAGGCGTATTCTCATTTGATGATGAGGTTTGCCAGGGCCTGTCAGAAGAAGCCTTCCGGACCATCCCGCCGAACGGCGAGCACTCAATCGCCTGGATGCTCTGGCATATTACGCGCATTGAAGATATGACGATGAATACGCTCATCGCCGGCAGCCCGCAGGTTTTTGACCAGGAAGGTTGGGCAGGCCGACTCTGGTGCGCGGCGGGCTGTTCCGCGCGCGACACGGGCAATTCGATGAACCGGCAGGAGATCGAGGCCCTGAGCGCAGCGCTTGATTTTCAGGCGCTGAGAGAATACCGCCTCGCCGTTGGCCTGCGCACGCAGGAGATGATCCGCCAGCTCCAGCCGGGGGAACTCGCCCGCAAGGTCGACCCTGACCGGCTGCAGCAGCTGCGCAGCGCGGGCGATGTGCTGGAAACAGACGGCTGGCTGCTCGAATATTGGGGTAGGCAGAAAAAAGCGGGGCTGCTGCTCATGCCTGCGACGCGGCATAATATCGTCCATTTCAACGAGGCGCTGCGAGTCAGGAAGAAGCTGGAATCCACCATGCGGAGGATTGATTCTTCCACTACTTAAATTAATACGATCCCATCATCTCTTTACACTTCCCTAACTTGTTGCTCTACATGTAATTGTGTATAATTTCAATATACAATATACATTTTGTCGTTCTCTTCTCTACGGGAGGATATAGAGATGATGAGGAAACCCTTCTCAGCAATTGCGTTTGTGTTAATCCTCACGCTGCTTTTGGCAGCCTGCGGAGGCGCGCCGGAGGTCAACCCGCCCGATCAAGGCCCGGATGCCCCGCCTGTCGCAGATACCCCGGCCCCGATCGATACGCCGGAGAGTGACCTCCCCGTTCCAACTGAACCGCCGGCTGCAGCCGATACGCCTACAGAGCCGGCAGCCGAAGCGCCTACACCGGTCGCCCAGGTAGAAACACCGCAAGAGCAAATTCCGGTTACGGCACAGGGCTTTGGTACAACCCTGAGCGAAGTGCAGGAGCGCGGAAATCTTGTCTGCGGAATTAACGGGCAGCTGCCCGGTTTCTCCTTCCTCGACCCCTCGGGAAATTACTCGGGGTTTGATGTCGATTTCTGCCGGGCGCTGGCAGCGGCGATCTTTGGCGACCCGGATGCAGTCGAATACCGCACCACCAACACCCAGGAGCGCTTCACCGTGCTGCAGACGGGTGAAGTGGATGTGCTGATCCGCAACACCACCTGGTCGCTCGTGCGCGATACCGAGCTGGGCCTGAACTTCACCAGCACCACTTTTTATGATGGCCAGGGCATCATGGTCCCGGCAGACAGCGGGCTGACCACCCTGCAAGACCTGGAAGGCGGCACAATCTGCGTCCAGCGAGGCACGACCACCGAACTGAACCTGACCGATGTGATGGCGACCGAAGGCGTGAACTATACCCCGGCCGTCTTTGAGGACGTCAATGCCACATATGGCGCTTATGCGGAAGGGCGCTGCGACGCTGTGACTTCGGACCGCTCGCAGCTCTCCTCGGTTGCCCGCGGCGTTTTGCCCGACCCTGAGAACCATGTGATCATGGATATCACCATCTCGAAAGAGCCCCTTGGACCGGCTGTCCGGCACGGCGACGACCAGTGGTTTGACATTGTGAACTGGACAATCTTTGCCACGATCGCCGGTGAAGAATACGGAATCACGTCTGAAAATGCGGCGGAAATCCGCGACACCAGCGAGAACCCGGAAGTGCGCCGCCTGTTGGGCGTGGAGGGCGAACTGGGCCAGTTGTTGGGCCTGAGCAACGACTTCGCATTCAACGTGATCAGCATGGTTGGCAACTATGAAGAGATTTACAACCGCAACCTGGGCGAAGGCACACCGACCTTCATCCCGCGCGGATTGAACAGCCTGTATACAGACGGCGGACTGCTTTACTCACCGCCGTTCCGGTAGACCTGCGTCATTTTATAGTGCGCGCGCCTGTTTGGGCGCGCGCACTATAGGACAACGGATTCACCCTGATGAAAAATAACCGGTCCTTACGCTCCTTTTCCGCCTTTGCTTTCCTGCGCGACGAGCGATTTCTTCGGATTCTGGGCCAGATCGTTTTTCTAGTTTTCCTATTCATAATATTCTCTGAGCTTATCGGAAACATGCAGTCCAACATGCGGCGGCAGGGACTCTCGCTTAGTTTCTCGTTTCTAGAGCTCACCGCCGGGTTTGACATCGGCGAGCACCTGATCTCCTACACACGCTCAGACACCTTTGCGCGCGCCTTCCTGGTCGGGCTGTTGAACACCCTGCTGGTCTCTGCGCTGGGCATCGTTTTTGCCACGCTGCTGGGGGTCATCTTTGGCGTAGCTCGCCTGTCATCCAACTTCCTGATCCGCCACATCGCCAGGGCTTACATCGAGTTACTGCGCAACATCCCCCTGCTGGTCTTATTAATTTTCGCCTATATCGGCGTCTTTATTAAGTTCCCCAGGGTGCAGCAGGCAATTACCCTGCCGGGCCCCGTGCTGATTTCGAACCGCGGCGTTGCGATACCGCGGGGCATTCCTACAGAGACGTTCCAATCCTTCCTGATGTCTCTCCTGGTGGGGATCGTTCTGGCGCTGGCAGTGGGGCTGGCGCTGGCCTGGTACGGCCGCCGTACCGGACGCCCGCCGCTCACCCTGTTCTGGGTTCTGGTGATTCTCCTGCTCAGCGCCGTCATCGGGTGGCTTGCGCAGCCTGCCGCGCCGCTGGCCTTTGAAGCGCCTGCGCTGCAAGGGCTGCGGGTCGCCGGGGGGCAGCAGTTCTCACCGGAGTTCATGGCGCTGCTCTCCGGGCTGGCAGTCTACACATCGGCCTTCATCGCCGACGTCGTCCGCGCCGGTATTCAGTCGGTTTCGCGGGGACAGGTTGAGGCCGCCAGGTCGTTGGGCCTATCCGGCCCCCTCACCTTGCGGTTGATTGTCTTCCCGCAGGCCCTGAGAGTCATTATCCCGCCCCTGACCAGCCAGTACCTCAACCTGACCAAGAATTCATCGCTGGCCGTCGCCGTCGGCTACCCTGAGCTCTTTCACGTATCGGGGACCATTCTCAACCAGAGTGGACGAACGGTAGAGATGATCACCCTGGCAATGGCCACTTACCTGCTGATCAGCCTGATCACATCGGCCTTTATGAACTGGTACAACAACCGCGTTCGCCTGGTGGAGCGGTAGCGCTATGGCAGAGGAAATCGTCTCTCGACCGCAAGTTTTACCCCCACCCAGCGAGCGGGCAACCCCGTTCGGCTGGATGCGAAGGAACCTGTTCAGCACGTGGTACAACACGCTGCTGACCTTCCTGGCAGTGGGGATTATCTATGCCGTCCTGCGGCCCGCAATTGAGTGGGTCTTTTTTACGGCGCGCTGGGAAGTCGTTCAGGTCAACCTGCGCCTGCTGATGACCGGGACTTACCCGCAGGGGCAGTTATGGCGCGTGTGGCTGTGCCTGCACCTGCTGGCGGCGATCAGCGGGCTGACCTGGGGCGTGTCTATTCGCGGGCGGCGCGCTGCGGGCGTGATTTTGCTTCTCGTCCCGCTCGTCCTGGCTGCCTTCGTGGCAACCGGCGCGACGGCGCGAATGCACCTGGCAGCCCTGAGCGCGGTCGCGCTGGTTGCTTACGCGCTGGGCCGTCTCGGCGGCGTTTCGCTGCGGCGGATGGTCATCGGCGCATGGATCGCATACTTCCCCCTGATCCTGCTGATCATTCGCGGGATCACGCGAGGAGAGGGCTGGCTTCCAATTGTGCCGTCCAACTTTTGGGGCGGCCTGATGCTCACCTTCCTGCTGACCGTGGTGGGGGTGGTGGTCTCCTTCCCGGTCGGCGTGCTGCTGGCGTTGGGCCGCCGCTCGCAGCTTCCGGTGGTGCGCTGGGCGAGCATTGTCTACATTGAGGTCATTCGCGGAGTTCCGCTGATCACGATCCTTTTTATGGCAAGCACAATGGTTCCGCTGTTTCTTCCCAGCGGGGTCACCATCGACCGGGTTCTGCGCGCGATGATCGGCATCACCATGTTCAGCGCCGCCTACCTGGCTGAAAACGTCCGCGGCGGCCTGCAGGCGATTCCGCGCGGGCAGTATGAAGCCGCGAGCGCCCTGGGGCTGAACGCCACCCTGACCATGGGGCTGATCATTCTGCCGCAGGCGCTGCGCCTGATTATCCCGGTGCTGGTCGGGCAGTTTATTGCGCTGTTCAAGGACACAACACTGGTCGCCACCATCGGCCTGCTCGATCTGCTGGGGGTCGCGCGCAGCGTGCTGGCGCAGCCGCAGTTCATCAGCTACCAGCATGAAGTGCTTGTGTTTATATCGCTTGTCTACTGGATCTTCAGCTACTTTATGGCCCTGATCAGCCAGCGTCTCGAAGTCGCCCTGGGCGTCGGCCAGCGTTAAGGAGGTCGTATGGCAATGGAACCATCCGATAACGGCGAGCAGCCGATTATTATCTGCCGCGACGTTCATAAATGGTACGGGAATTTTCACGCGCTGCGCGGCATTAACATGAGGGTGAACAAAGGCGAGGTGATCGTCATATTCGGCCCGTCCGGCTCTGGAAAATCGACGTTTATTCGCACGCTCAACCGGCTTGAGCAGCACCAGCGCGGGCAAATCATCATCGACGGAATTTTGATGAGCCACGACGTGCGCAATATCGAGAAGATTCGCCAGGAAGTCGGGATGGTCTTTCAGCAGTTTAATCTCTTTCCCCACCTGACCGTCCTGCAAAACATCACCATCGCGCCGATCTGGGTGCATAAATGGCCCAAGCAGAAAGCCGAAGAAGTGGGTATGCAGCTGCTTGAGCGAGTCGGGATCCCCGAACAGGCAAACAAGTATCCCGCCCAGCTTTCTGGCGGGCAGCAGCAGCGCGTCGCGATTGCGCGCGCGCTGGCAATGCAGCCGAAAATTATGCTCTTTGACGAGCCGACCTCAGCGCTCGACCCGGAAATGATCAAGGAAGTGCTGGACGTGATGGTTGAGCTTGCAAACACAGGCATGACCATGCTGGTCGTGACGCATGAGATGGGCTTTGCCCGCGCCGTCGCCAACCGCATGTTCTTTTTTGACGAAGGTCAGATCGTCGAGAGCGGCACGCCGAAAGAAATTTTCGAGCACCCCAAAGAAGACCGCACCAAACTTTTCCTCTCACAAATCCTGACGCATTAGGAACAGGGTTTGAAAAGGTGGAAGCAATCGCGCCGGTTACTCTCTCTCCGGTGTCTCTTCCAGCACTTTGAGGAAAGCATCAACGACTTTCGGGTCAAACTGAGTCCCGGTTTGCTTTTTCAGATAGCGAATGACTTTATCATCCGACCAGCCTTCGCGGTACGGGCGGTCAGAACACAGCGCATCCCAGACGTCGACGATTGCGAAGATGCGCGCGGCAAGCGGAATCTGTTCGCCCTTTAGCCCTTCGGGGTAGCCCGTCCCATCGTACCATTCGTGATGGTAGTGGGGAATGTCGAGCGCGCGCCGCAGGAAGGTAATTGAATTCAGAAGCCGGAAGGCGAACTCAGGGTGCATGCGCATGATCGCTTCTTCTTCCTCGGTCAACTTTTCGGGCTTAAGCAAAATTTGATCGGGAACGCCCATTTTTCCGATATCGTGCAGCAGCGCGCCCCAGCGGAAATAGGTCAGCTCTTCGTCTGAAAAAACGTTCATTGATCGGGCCAGGCGAAGCGACATTTCGGTTACTCGCTGGGTATGACCTTCTGTTTCCTGGTCTCGCAGATCCAGCGCCCTCGACCAGCCCTCAATGGTCTCACTGTAAGCCATAATGAGCTGCTGGTTGGTGATCTGGAGATTTTCAAACAGCCTGGCGTTGTTAATCGCAATTGCCGCCTGCCCTGCCAGAATCTCGAGGAAGGAGTACCAGTCTTCTGATGGGGTGAATGGAGAGCGCTGCAGAACAACCAGCACGCCTTCCACGGCGCCCTTTGAAATCAGCGGCGTAGCAGCAATGAACTGAATTTCCTCATCCACCGGAAGCTGCGTGAGAAGCGGATCTTCCTTCAGTTCGTCCAGGTCAGAGGCCGGCACAGTTCGCCGTTCAACAGCCGCCCTACCCACGCAGCCGCTGCCCATGCGAACGCGCATCCGGCTCGCTGCCAGCGACCGGAACCCGCGCGTGGCTGCCGCATAAAAATCATTCGAGGCCGGGTCCATGAGCAGGACAGAAGAAGCGTCGACCTTCAGGTGCGTATGGACCTGGTCCAGAAGGACATCCAGCGAAATGCGAATGTCCATGCTTGAGCTGATCGCAAGGTCAATCCGCCGCAGCGCATCCAGGCGGCGCAGGCGTTCTTCGGTCTCCTGGTATAAGCGCGCATTTTCGAGCGCAGAGGCAGCAATGTTCGCCAGCGTCTGCAAACCGCGAATCTGGCCCTCAGAAAGGTTGCGCGGCTTATTCGTGATGTTGACATTCATCACGCCGATCAGGTTTTTATTCAAAACCATCGGCAGTGAGATCGCGCGGATAATTTCGGGGCGAGGATACGCCGGTGAAAAACGTTCATCCATCACCTCGCCCTCTAAGGTGAGCATTTCCTGGTTGTTGGCGACCCACCCGGCGATCGTGTTTGCTTTTGGAACGCGCTGATCGACCAAAAATTCGCGGTCGCCTCCACTGGCCGCTACCACGACCATTTCTTCACCGCCGGTAACGGGAACCAGAATGGAAACTTCATCTGCATCGCTCTGCTGCCGCACAGCCTCGGCGGTCTTATGCGCAATCGCGCGGCTGTCCAATGTAGACGATACCAGTTGGCCCAGCTCATAGATGCTCACTGTTTCGCGGAGAGTAATGTTCTCCATGCGCAGGCGGCGCACTTCCAATGATTTCGCCAGGGTGATCAGCACAGCATTGAGCTTGAAAGGCTTCAAGATGTAATCAAACGCGCCGCTTTTCATCGCATCCACTGCCGTCTGAACGGTCCCCTGACCAGTCATGATCAGGCCAACGATGTTGGGGTCGATTTGCAGCGCAGACTTAAGCAGGGTGATTCCGTCGATCGCCGGCATCATGAGATCAGCCAGCAGAATATCAAAAGACTCTTGTTTTAAGCGCTCAAGCGCCTTGTTTCCATCTGTAAAACCAATGGCCTGGTAATTTTGCTTATTCAGCATTTCAACGAGCGCATTGGTCAGTTCGATCTCATCATCGACGACAAGGATGCGGCCTTTCGGTTCGCTATTTGGCGCTGTCAGTTCATTTCGGTTTGTCATAACCAGCCTTGTCTCAGTCATCAATGAAGATCGGCCTTGCTTCGCTGCTGGTCGGCAGCAAAATTTCCACAGTAGCTCCCTGGTCGATGCCAGGGCTGGTTATCTTAAACGCCCCCCGATGGTCCTCGACAATCCGGCGGCAAATCGCCAGACCCAGGCCGGTGCCTTTACCGTTTGCTTTCGTCGTATAAAATGGTTCGGTGACTCGCTGCAAAATTTCAGGCGGAATGCCCACCCCTGTATCGCTGATCTGCAACCTGATTTGCTTTTCATTGTTAAATGGCTCCACTGACACCGTCAGCGTCCCTCCATTGGGCATGGCATCGGTGGCATTGGTGAACAGGTTCAGAAACAGCTGCCTGAGCTGCTGGCGGTCCGCATGGATCAGCGGAACATCCGATTGAAAAACACGTTCCACATTGATGTGCCGGTGCATTAAATACGACTGCACCAGGCTTAACGTCCGGTCGAGTTCCTCACGGATATCCAACGAAGATACCTGCCGTTCGTTTGACCGGCTGTACTGCAGAAGATTACCGACCAGATTCGCCATCCGGTCGACCTCCTGCGCCACAATCTCCAGTTCATGCAGGTCTCTACTCTCTGGTGAAAGGCTGCTCAGCAGGGATTCGATCCGCAGGCTGATGATCGCCAGGGGGTTATTCAACTCGTGCGCGACGCTGGCTGCCAGCTCACCCATCGTAGCAAGTTTTGCAGTCTGCCACAGTTGGGCCATCATCATCTGCACTTCTTCGTTCTTAGCCTTTAGCGCCTGCTCCGCCTCTTTCCTCCGGGTGATATCCTCATAGATCTTTATAAAATACTTCGGGTTTCCGTTTAATTCACGGACCAGTGAGACGGTCATATTGATCCATATAATGCTCCCATTTTTATGGATCATGCGTTTCTCGCGCGTAAATGAATCCAGCCGCCCTTCGACGAGCTGATTCTGAAGCACCATATCTTCCTTCAAATCATCCGGGTGCGTAATCTCCTGGAAGGATAAATTGAGAATCTCATCCGTGGAATAACCGGTAATATTCGAGAGCCACTGATTGGCCCTCAGCCACTTTCCATCAACCGTCTGGTGAGCAATGCCAATACCAGCCTGCTCAAAAGTCGCGCGCAAATACTGCTCACTCTCTTTGAGATGCTCCTCCGCAGCGACTCTTGCCGAAATATCGCGGAGAATTACAGACATCATCCTGCCATTCGAGGTATTCACCTGAGAGATGGAAGCCTCAATGGGGAACTCTTCTCCAGAAGCGCGAAGCCCGTAGAGCGTATCAAGATGCCCCATCGAGCGGTTGGTTACACCCGTCTCTTTAAACCGGTCAACGTGATCGCGATGCAGGTCTCTATAGCGCGGCGGGAGGAGGATATCCAATTTTTTCCCCATGACCTCATCGGCTCGATATCCAAACATCTTTTCGGCCGACTTATTAAAGAGCTGGATTCGCTGGTCTTCGTCAATCGTAATGATCGCATCCATGGCCGACTCAATAATACCCATCAAACGGGCATTACTGTCGCGCAGGTCCCTTTCAACACTATGATCATCAGTCTGAGTTCTATTAAAAGCCTTTTCCATTAATCAAACCTTTCAAGAGCCAGTAAAAATCTTCAACTTTCAAAACGATCAGAGTGCTGCGGCAGCAGAACGGGAGACTGATCCAGAGAAAGGAATCTGACCCTACTCCCAATAATGGGTATCTTTGACCATTATAGTCTAATTTTAAACCAAATGAAGTATTATCATGGGATTATTCCCACCTGCGGGCGCTAATTTCACAGTCCGCAAAACGCTGATCACCTAAGGGGGATTCCCCCGTAGAGCATAGGGAAATGCCTATGATGATCCGCTTCTCTCAAGTTGTAGAATCGGTTCAAGCTTATTTGTGTTATCGGGTTCATAACGAAAATTCAAAATGCAACTGTGGGGAGTTATATTAATCGCTGAAAGAATTTTTCCAACCCAAAAGCACACGCAAGGCAATTCATTTTTACAAATCACCACTGCGTGATCTTCTATCAATCAGCGACTTTCGGCGAAATCCTGAATATCCTTTCTAACTGAAAGATACGATATGAAGATTGCGTTAATCAGCCAGCCATTCGATGCAATCGTCCCGCCCTCTATGAATTCGATTGGCATATGGACCAACGAAATATCTCGAAGACTGGCAAAAGATAACGAGGTGATCGTTTATGCCCGCCGAGGGATTGCGCCGAAGAGGGAAATTGGTGAGAATGTGACAACACGTTATATTCTCTCGCTGCCAAATTCCTTCTTAACCAATCTGTCGATGCGCGTTTCTCGCTACCGGAACCCCAAAAAACCGCTCTTTTCCACAACGCCTTTTCATCTGGAATATATTCTGCCGATTGCCCTGGACTTGCGCCGCAGGGGCGTTGAAATTGCGCATCTGCAGAACTATTCTCAATTTGTGCCGGTTATCCGCGCATTTAATCCGAACATAAAAATCGTGCTGCACATGCGCTGTGAGTGGTTGGCGCTGCTCGATTATGACATGATCGACCGGCGTCTTGAAAAAACCGACCTGATCCTGGGCGTCAGCAATGCAATCACCGAGGAGATTCGCCAGCGGTTCCCGCACCACGCGAAGAAATGCCATACAGCCTATACCGGGGTTGATACAGACGTCTTCAAGCCTGCGGAACCTTCAGCGCGGCGAATGGACGGAAGGCGAGAGCTTCTCTTTGTCGGGCGGATTACGCCGGAGAAAGGGATCCATATCTTACTGGAAGCGTTTCGGAAAATAGCCGGTGAATTTCCAGACCTGCATCTCAACCTGATCGGCTCGGTCGGCCTGCTCGCCAGAGATCGCCTGGTCGGGATGAGCGATGAGAAGAAGATCAGCGACCTGGACGTGTACTACAACGGAACAGAGTATCTGGCGAGCCTGAATGCGATCATTGCGCCTGACCTTCTTGACCGCGTTCATTTTGTCGGCCATATCCGCTATGCCAAGACAATTGAGTATTACCAGAACAGCTCAATTCTGATCAATCCTTCGATCACCGAACCCTTTGGGCGCAGCCTGATCGAAGCCAACGCATGCGGCGCACCGATTATCGCCGCGCGAGCCGGCGGAATGGTCGAACTTGTCCAGCAGGGGAAAAACGGGCTGCTGGTCGAGCCGGGCAATGTGGACGAACTGGCTGAGGCGATTCGATTTATGCTTCGAAACGAATCACAGCGCGCGAGCATGGGGAATGAAGGGCGCAAGTTTGTCGTCGATAATTTTTCGTGGGATAGCATAAAATCCCGGCTTTTCGAGCTCTACCAGGACACTTTTTCGACCGGCAGTCACAAAGAAGACCATCTGGCAGTACACCCGATTCACTGAGCCTCAGGCGGTGATTTCCTCGAGCAGCCTGCGCGTATTTTTTTCGGGATCAAACTTCTCGATCACCATCTGGCGGCCCTTCTGCCCAAACGATGAGCGCAGTTCTGGACTGCTGAGCAGGCGTTGAAGCGCCGCAGCAAGCGCAGCCGGGTCATCCGGCGGAACAAGCAGGCCGTTTACGCCGTCCTCGACCGCTTCTGGAATGGCTGAATGGCAGGTGGAAACCACCGGAAGCTCCATTGCCATCGCCTCAAGAATGACGTTTGGGATGCCGTCCCGGTCGCCATCGCTCGCCATCAGCGCAGGCAGCGCAAAAATGCTGGACTGCTCATACTGCCTGAACACTTCATCATGCGGCAGCGCGCCGTAGAGGATTACTTTGCCGGTTAATCCCAGGCGCTGAATCCGGTCTTCCAGCTCGGCCCGCATCGGCCCCTCTCCGATAATGCGACATTCGAAATCCACGCCTTGCTGCTTCAAAATGCCACAGGCTTCAACCAGAACCTTAAAGCCCTTCCGCTCTTTGAGCTGCCCGACGCCGATGATCACCGGGGGATGATGGCGTTCAACGGTCTGATCGCGCACATAATCCCGCGCGTTCAAGCCGTGATAGATACACTTCACCTTTTCGCTAAACACGCCCTTGCCGTACTGCTTTAAATAATCCATGTTGTAGCGCGTGCAGGTCGCGACAAATTTGGCATTGCCCATCTTCTCATTCAGCAGCACCGGGTTTACATAAATATCACCGCTGGCATGCGCCGTGACGCTGTAAGGCACGCCCAGGAGCCGGCTGGCAGTCAGGGCCACCACAGCCCAGTTGACGATATGCACGTGAATATGGTCAACCGGCGTATTCCTGAGATGGTAAGCGGAAACCACCCCAAGACTGAAATGGCGCAGCGTCTTCCGGCGCGCGTTCAGAGAGCTGTGCCGGCGCGTCAACAGGTAAGCCAGCGTCGAAAAGTACCGCGCCGGGCGAGTCAGGGCAAAGCGCAGGTGGGCGCGCAGCGCAGTAGACCGCTCAACCGGTTGGAGATACGTGATGATGCGCTGGATCTCTTTTTGCTCCTCTGAAAGCATGGTTTCAGGCCGGTTAATAGCCAGAATGCGCAGTGGAATCCCCATTCTGCGCAGCGCCTGCACCTCGCGATCGACAAACGTAGTTGTCAGACCGGGGTAAGCGGAGAGAATATAGACGAGTTGAAGCGCATGCATTCGCGACCCTTTCCTTGTTCCTGCTGCTAAAGCTGCCTGCAAGACAGGCGCACGCCGGCAGCCTATTGTTTATAACTATCATATATTAGACATATATTACACAATTTTACAAGAGCCATGATCGACAGGGAAATTTCAGCCTCGCAGCCCAACCCCTGATCAATAAGTAGTGACACGGTGATTGTTGACAACCCTTATCCAATATGCTAAATTGGTATCGCACCCCGAAAGGGCGAACCTGAGCGAAAGCCAGGGGAGCAAAGTCTCGGATCTACGGTTCAATTGTGAACTATCTGCCTGCAAAATTTGTAAATTTCACAGGCGCGATTATCGAGACTGCTGAAAGGGCAAACCTGGAGCGAAAGCCCAGGCGCGCAAAGTCACGGGTCTACTGTCTCAAAGCAAGACGTCTTAGCAGGACGAGTAACAGGGACAAGGACAGCCGGACTGCCAACAAAGGCAAAACCGGTGAAAGCCGGCGGCGCAAAGTCATGGGCCTGGATATCCTCCCGAATAGAGGAATGGCTGCCAGACTTCCGAAGGGTGCGCTTTGAAATCAAACGGGGCCGTCCACAAATCAGGACGGCCCCGTTATCATTGTAATTATGCGTTCGTTTGAATCATGTGATCGACCGACTGCTTCACCAGCTCTGCGAGCACATCAAGGTCGATATCCTCAAGCTTCTTAATGTAAAGACACGATTTACCCGTGGAATGCTTCCCAAGCCGTTTGAGCAGCTCTTCATACTGATCAAACCCGGAGGTGATGTAAATCGTCAGGTTCTGTTTGCGGGGCGAAAAGCCGGTTAAAGGCCAGTCGCCTTCCTGCCCGTCCGCATATTTGTAGTGATAGCTGCCGTAACCGATGATGCTGCTTCCCCACATGCGCGGTTCAAAGCCGGTCACCTGCTGCAAGAACTCCAAAATCTTGAAGCTGTCCTGCCGCTTTTTCTCGTCAGCAATCGTCATGAGGAATTCTTTGGGATCCTGTTCGGTGGGCTTTGTTTTCAGCTCTGCCATCTTAATCTCCTTTGGCTTGCGATGAAGGAAGGCTGCCTTTCACTCTCTTATTTTACATCTCTAGAAGGGACGGCTCCTTGCGCTTCGGCGTCATGCCCGCCGGGGAGCCCGTGGGTGACCATGTCGTACTGGCCACGCAGGTCGTCCGAGAGGGTCTTTTCCCACAGGGGGATGCCGGAGAAGTAGGCTGCGCGCGCCAGCAGGTGCGAACTGATCGGCGCAGTGAGCAGCATAAAGAGGATGACGGCAACCGCACGGAGGGTAGCCGTCGAGTCGCTGAAGCAGAATGCTGCGCCCAGCATGATAAAGCCGATGCCCAGGGTACCCGACTTGGTATTCGCATGCATCCGCATGAACAGGTCAGGCATTCGCACGACGCCCAGCGCCGCCAGAAAGATAAACAGGGCCCCTACCAACATTAACCCCTGACCTATGACTTCCGCCACGGCACACCTCCTTTCTCAATAAAATGGGCATAGGCTGAGGTGCCCAGAAAAGCGATCAGCGCCAGCACCATCGCCTCATCCAGATAAATGGGCTGGTCGGTGAATACTGCATAGATACCCGTCATGCCGACAGCGGAGACTGCAATCAAGTCCAGCGCCACCACGCGGTCGGGCAGGCTCGGTCCCAGAATCAGGCGCACCAACGCCAACAGCATTGCCGCAATCATTAGTGTAAATAGAATCACGAAAATCATTGGTCTACCTCCCTACCATTTTCCTGTTCTGCTGGCTGCTGTGAAAACAACTCAAGCGTCTCGCGCTCAAAGGTTTGCTTGATCTCGCGTTTAATCTGCTCGGGGTCGGGTGCGTCGATGACGTGCAGGAAAATGGTCTTGCGATCGTCGGAGATATCCAGCAGGAGCGTGCCGGGCGTCAGAGAAATCTGATTGGACAGCAAGAGCAGCGGAATTTCCCCCTCAACGACCGTTGGCATGGCTACCACGCGCGGTCGGGCGCGCAGCGGGCCGGGCGTCAGCACGTCACGCGCCACGCGCAGGTTGGCGATCAGCAGTTCCCACAGAAAGACTATGAGCAGCCGCACCGCCTGAAATCCCTTCACAAAATAAATCTGCTGCCCGGGGTACAGGCGGCGGAACAGGTACAGGATGCCAAAGCCAAGCAGATAGCCGATGAACAAGTTATCCAATGAGGTATTCCCGGTCAGCGCAGCCCACATAAAGGCCAGCATGAAATTGATAAACAACAGGATCATGATGCACTCCTGAGTACTGCCTCAATATAGCCGGATGGATCAAACAGCCCCTGCCCGGCCTCGACGGCAATGGGGAAAAGCTCCCCCGCGCCGAAACCAATGCACACGGTCACCAGCGCCAGCAGCGCGATTGGCAAATACCACCTGCCCCAACGCTGCTGCCCCGTCACCGGCACAATGACCCGCCCGCGCCGGGCAGTCGTGATTTCCTCCTCAGTGGGTGCGGGCCTCCAAAAGCCCAGCGTCCAGATTTTGCTCATCGAGTAAAGCGTGAGCAGGCTGACAAACAGGGCCACGCTCACCAGAAGGTACTGGCCAACCGCCGAACCAGCCTGGATCAAGCTGAGCTTGGCAAAAAAGCCCGAAAGCGGCGGCGTCCCGGCCAGCGAAAGCGCGGGAATCAGGAAGAGGACTGCCAGCACCGGCATCTTGCGGTACAGCCCGCCGATGCAGGTCAGGTCGCCCGAACCGGTGGAGCGTTCCATCACCCCGGCGATCAGGAACAGGTTGGTCTTGACGACCACATGATGGAAGATATAGAACACCGACCCGGCCAGCGCCAGCGGCGTGTAGAGCGCCAGCCCCATGATCATGTACCCGATCTGGCTGATGATATGGAAGGACAGGATGCGGCGCACTTCGTTCTGTCCCACCGCCCCCAACACGCCAATGAGCATCGTCAGCCCGGCAATCCACAGCAGCAGTTCCTGGAACCGGCCGCTGTTGAGGGGGAAAACCAGGGTGAAGACACGGATCAGTGCATACACGCCCACTTTGGTCAGCAGCCCGGCAAATATCGCCGAGACCGCCGGATGCGGGGCGAAATATGAATCGGGCAGCCAGAAGAAAAGCGGGAAAACAGCAGCTTTAATCCCAAAGGCGATCAGAAACATCGATGCCACCGCGCTAATCAGCTTGCTGACGGATGGATCCGCGCTCACCTGGGCAAATTTCACCGACAGATCGGCCATGTTCAGCGTGCCGACCAAACCATAAAGCAGACCCAGCCCCGACAGGAAAATGGCCGAGGCGATCAGATTGAGCGTGACATACTTAATCGCCCCTGCTGCCTGCCCCCGGTTGCGCCCCAGGGCCATCAACACGAAGGACGACATGAGCATGACCTCGAACCACACGTACAGGTTGAACAGGTCGCCGGTGAGAAACGCCCCATTGACCCCCATCAGCAATATAAAATAGAGCGGATAATAGCCAAAGACTTCGCGTTCCACGTTCATGCTGGCCAGCGTGTAGAGATGCACCGCCAGCCCGATCAACCCGGAAACCACCACCATAATTGCGCTAAACAGGTCGGCGACCAGTGTGATGCCAAACGGCGCAGGCCAGCTCCCCATCTGCGCTGCCACGATGCCGTTCTGGCGCACTTCAGCAAATAACAGCAGCGCAGCCCCCATCAGCAGCAGCGCGCCTATCGTAGCCACCACACGCTGCACGCGGCGCGACGTGGGACGCAGGGCCAAACCAATCATCCCGGCGACAGCCGTCAACTGCGGGATAACGAGCGGAGCAATAAGCAGTGCACTCGATTTCATTCTTCCCCCTGGTTCAAGCGGTCGAGGTCATCGGTGCCGGTTACTTTGTAAACACGCGCCGCTAACGCCAGAGAAAAGGCCGTCACGCCCAGGCCGATCACAATCGAGGTGAGGATTAGCGCCTGCGGCATTGGATCCGCCGCTGCAGCGGGTAAAGTCTCCGCGTTGGAGGGGATAATCGGCGGGCCGCCGCGCGCCAGCTTGGCGGCGGTGAAGATCAGAAGATTGGTTCCGTGGCTGAGCAGCGATAATCCTAACAACAGCTTTACCAGACTGCGCCGCAGCATCAGGTATACCCCTGAGGCATATAACACACCAATCACAACAGCGAGGATAATCTCCATAACTTATGCTCCCTCTTCGAGCGAGAAGATAATTGTCAGGGTAATGCCAAAAACCAGTAAATACACGCCAATATCAAACAGCACCGGCGTGCCAACCTCGATGGCGCCAAGACTGGGCAGATTGACGGTCGTCCAAATGCCGGTCAAAAAGGGCTGTCCGGCGAGCAGACCAATCACCCCGCTGAAAGCGGCGAGAAAAATGCCCACGGCGATCAACAATAAGGGGGAAAAGCTCAACAAATTCCGGGCTTCGGTTGAGTTATAAGCCAGCGAATAGAGCGCAAAGGCTGCCCCGGCCACCAGCCCCCCGGCAAAGCCGCCGCCCGCCTGGTTGTGCCCCCGGATCATCAGGAACACTGAAAACAATAACAGCAGCGGCATCAAAAAGCGCGCGGCAATACGAAGAATGAGTGAATTCATTGCTGCACCTTTCTCCGGTATTTCAAAATCGCGTACACACCCACTGCAGCCGCCCCCAGCACGGTAATCTCGCCCCACGTGTCAAATCCGCGGAAGTCCACCAGGATCACATTGACAATGTTGCGCCCATGCGCCAGTGGGAGTGAGTTCTCGATAAAGTACTGCGAAACGCTGGCAAACAGATCCACCTTTATGACCGAAAGCACCAGCCCGGTCATCAATACACCGACCAGCACCGACACAACCAGATGGATCAGGCGCGGTCCCGGTGGGCTTTTCAGATCAAAGGAGGGTAAGTGGTAAAAAGCGAAGACAAACAGCACCACTGTGATCGATTCGATCAGAAACTGCGTCATGGCCAGGTCGGGCGCGCCAAACATCAGGTAGGTTAGCGCGATGCTGTAACCCACCACGCCCATAGCGGCGACGGCTCCCAATCGCGATTTAGCGCGCACCGTGGCAATCGCGGCAATAATACTGAGCGCAGCCAGCCCGGCCTCATAAAAGCGCACATCCGTCCACTGCTCAGGCCACTGCAGCAAGCTCGGATTGATCATGAGCGAGCCGGTCAGCACGACGGCTGCCAGCATTATCACCACCAGATACCAGCGCAGGTAGCCGTGCTGCAGGATCTTTGTCAACAGGTTGGAGACCCAGTTCATAATCACAATCGACCAGGCATAGATGCCTTCTGGCCCCCAGCGCAGCGCAGGCTGCAGCCGTGCTGCCTGCTTGCGCCAGCGGTCCCAGGCCCAATACAGCAGCACGCCCAAAACTGCTGCCGCCAGGCTCAAGCCCAGGGCAGGGGTCAAGCCGTGCCACAGCGCCAGGTGCGCTTCTACCGGCGCACCGACCACTGCGCTGGCCGCAGGCTGCACCAGATAGCGTTCAGCAATCTGCGGGAAAATGCCCATCACCACGCCTAACACACTCAGCACAGCCGGGCCCAGCCACAGCGCGGCGGATGGCTCGTGCGGTGTGTGAGGAGTGGGTTTCAGCGGGCCGAAGAAGGGACGCACCGCAACCACCAGCGCCAGCGCCACCGTTACCACACTGCTCAAGACGACCGCGGCGGCAAGCACCAGCCCCAGGTTTGAGGGACCCGCCAGCACGGCCTCCAGCGCCAGCTCCTTGCCGATGAAACTTAACAGCGGGCCCAGGCTCGCCAGCGAGAAAGCCCCCAGCCCGGTGATAATGGCCAGCAGCGGCATCTGACTTGCCAGCCCGCCCAGATGGTCCACGTTCCGCGTGCCGGTGGCGTGGTCAATCGCGCCGGCCGCCATAAACAGCGCCCCCTTGTAGAGCGCGTGGGCAATCAGGTAGACCACCGCCGCCAGCGCCGCCTCCTCGCTGCCAATCCCCAGCAGCATGACCATTGTGCCCAGCGAGCTGACGGTCAAATAGGCCAGAATGCGCTTGAGGTCGCTGGAGTTCAGCGCCAGGAAGGCACCCACCAACATGGTCACCAGCCCCACGCCCATCACGCCCCACTGCCACCAGGGCGAGGTGTGGAACACCGGGAACAGCCGCGCCAGCAGGTAGACGCCCGCCTTGACCATAGTGGCGGAATGCAGATAGGCGCTGACCGGGGTAGGCGCAGCCATGGCATTGGGCAGCCAGAAATGGAAGGGGAACTGGGCCGACTTGGTAAAGGCTCCGATCATAATCAGCAGCAGCGCGGGCGCGTATAGCGCATGGCCTGCCAGCGCCGTCCCCTGCTCTACCAGGTCAGCAATCTCATACGTTCCCCCGGCCATGCCGAGCAGCACCAGACCGCCCAACATCGCCAGCCCGCCGCCTCCCGTCACCAGAAAGGCCTGCAGGGCCGCCGACCGCGACTCGGGCTGCTGGTGCTCGAAGCCGATTAGCAGATAGGAAGTGACGCTGGTCAATTCCCAGAAGAGGAACACGGCCAGCAGGTTATTCGCCAGCACCAGCCCCAGCATCGATGACATAAAAGCCAGCAGCAGCAGGTAAAAGCGCCCTTCGTTCTCGTGCCCGCGCATGTAGCCCGTGGCATACAGCACTACCAGCGCGCCAATGCCGGTGATCAACAGGGCAAAGACCAGGCTGAGACCGTCCAGCCGGAAGGCCAGGCTGACGCCCAACTCACGCACCCATTCCGTGCGAGTTTCCACGACCGCGCCAGAAGCAATAGACGGCAGAAAGCCGGCGAAATAGATGAACAGCCCCGCCGGCAGCAGCGCCAGCAGCGCGGCCCAACGCTTGCCCACCCGGTGGAACAGGGGGGCAGCCAACGCTCCAACAAAGCCGATTAAGATTGCATTCGTCATTATTTCACTACCAAAACTGGAGTCTGTGCGCGCTGGACGACCGACAGGCTGGTGCTGCCCAACAGCATTCCCTGCCAGGTGCTGACCCCACGCGCGCCAATTACGATGAGATCGGGCTCAACCGACTCAGCCGCACCGAGAATGACATGCGCCGGCTGTCCCTGTACAATTTCCACTTCGACATCCTCCACGCCGTGATCTCGCAGTTGATCAGCGATGCGCTGCACCAGCGCCTCAACGTCCTGCGCGCGAGCATGAGCATCCACGCTGGGGAAGGTGTAGCCCGCCGGGGGGACTGCCAGCTCGCTATAGGCATGCAAGACCGTCACCTTGGAATGAAACCGGACTGCCAGCGCAGCAACATAATCCGCTGCCCGGTCGGCAGAGAACGACCCATCTGTGGCAAACAGGATGTGGCGAAACATGAGATTCTGTCTAACTCCCTGGGGCCTGCGCCCCTACTGACCCTTGAAAAGAACTTTACAAACCCCTGCCAATAGTAGGAGGTTAACCTCTCTCGCGCGCTGCTGCTACCGTGAAATTGCGGAAAATATCTACGCGGTTTCGCGGATTTTTCAGCGGGCAGTCCGGCGAGCAGGCGAGTGACCTGCTCACTTGCGGGCGGCAAAACGATATAATTAACCCATGACCAAAAAAGTACGCATTATACTGGCTGACGACCACGCACTGCTGCGCCAGGGTACTGCCGAACTGCTCCAGCACGAACCGGATTTTGAAGTCGTCGGGCAGGCAGCCAACGGCGAAGAGGCGGTGCGCATGGCCCATGCGCTGCAGCCGGATATGATCATCATGGATATCCGTATGCCTGGGTTATCGGGGGTTGAGGCCACGCGCCAGATTCGCCAGGAGCTGCCGCATGTGCAGGTGTTAGTTCTGACCGCCTATGACGATGACCAATACGTCTTCTCGCTGCTGCAAGCCGGGGCCAGCGGCTACCTGCTTAAGACCGCGCCTGCCAGCGACCTGATCCGCTCGATCCGCCAGGTCTGCGCCGGAGAGTCGCCGCTCTCGCCTTCGGTGGCGCGCAAGGTAGTCGCGCGCATGAACGGCATGACCGACTCCGGAGATGACAGCAGCTCAGAGGCGCTCACCCCGCGCGAGATTGAAATCTTGCAATTCCTGGCGCGCGGCATGAGCAACCGCGAAATTGCGCAGGCGCTGTATATCAGCGACCGCACCGTACAGACTCATCTCACCAACATCTTTGCCAAGATGCAGGTATCCTCGCGCCTGGAAGCGGTGTTGAAGGGTATCCGCCTGGGCTGGCTGAGCCTGCACGTATGATGGTGAAACTCAATCAGCTCATCCCACTGAACCTGCGCAGCCGTTTTCGCTCGCTGCACGCCTATGTACTGTTCTGGCTGTTTGTACCTTTCACGCTGCTTCTGGCGGCGGCGCTGGCTGCGGTCTTTTTTATCTTTGAGAGGAATATGACCCGGCTGGTGCTGGAATATCACCAGCAAATGGCCAACCTGGCAACGGTGACCATCAATGAGGGGATTGAGGCAAACGCCCGCGTGCTGGAGGCGCTGCGCGACCGCGCAGCCCTGAGCAGTTCCAAAAAGGACGCGCTGGAAATCGCCCTGCTGCAATCGCAGGATGCGCTGAGCAGTTTCACCGCCGGGGTGGTGCAGATAGACGCGCAGGGACAGGTGCTGGCTGCACTGCCCGGGCTGCCCCTGGCCCAGTGGCAGGCGCTTCCCGACCCCGCCTTGCTGGACGAACTTCGCGCCGTCCAGCAGCCGGTGTACAGCGATGTGATCGATATTCCCACCGGGGAAAAAGCCATTCTCATTGCCGTGCCCACGGCCGATGAGAATGGCGGCTTTTCAGGCGCGATTGTCGGCGGCATTGATATTAACGCGCCTGCCAATCCTATCCACACCGCCATTCAAAAGCTGACCATGTCCACTCCGAGTACTGCCTTCCTGGTGGACAGCCAGGGCGTGGTCATCAGCCACCCCGAAATGGACAAAATCGGCCAGGACAACAGCGACCGCCCATTTGTGGGGCAAACGCTGCGCAGGCAGCAGGGCAGCAGCCTGTGGATTTCGCCAGAAGGGGAAAAGATGGCCAGCGCAGAGGCGCTGGTCAATTCGTCCGGCTGGCGCGTGGTGGTCACAGAGCCGTGGGATGTGATCACCGCTGCGCCGCGCCGCTATACCCTGCTGGTGGTAGCGCTGGTGGTTGCGGCGCTGGTGCTGTTCCTCTTCCTCTCGTTGACAGCCACCCGCCGGATCACCGAACCGGTGCAAAAGTTATCCGCAAGCACGCAGCTTCTGGCATCGGGTGAGCGGATGCCCGATATGGAGCCCAGCAACATTCTGGAGATTGAGAATCTGCGCGCGGCCTTTGTCAAAATGGCCCGGCAGATTTCCTCGTACCGCGACGGCCTGCGCCACTATGTCGAGGCCATCACCCGCTCGCAGGAAGAGGAACGGCTGCGCATTGCCCACGAACTGCACGACGATACCATCCAAAATCTGCTGGCGGTGTACCGCCACATGGAACTGCTTAACACCCTGGAAACCGATGAGCACAAGCGAAAGCAGTTGTCCACCCTGCACGAGATGATCGGACAGACCCTGCAAGGCATCCGG